>Ga0307513_10000267_pt1 | contig 75832 bp, 42 predicted proteins | sample 15_EM_MG_FD_202174 | JGI IMG/M metagenome (GOLD analysis project Ga0307513, IMG submission 202174) | Populus trichocarpa ectomycorrhiza microbial communities from riparian zone in the Pacific Northwest, United States - 15_EM | ecosystem: Host-associated > Plants > Roots > Unclassified | place...
AAAAAAAACAATTAATAAGAAATTAAAAATAAAAATATTCAATTCAAAAAAATAAAAAGAAGACCCAAGTTAACGAGAGTTAATCTGTCAAACCTGTTATTTAGGTCATGCACCCCATTAGATTTAGCACTTTTTTATTTTCATAATTATTTTTTATTTAATTATACCTCAACTATATGCATGAAACCTTTTTTTATATCAAACAACAAATTGAAAAAAAAAGTAAAAATAGGAATTGTGTATGGAACTGAAATAAAAATAACCCTAATTTTTAAAAAAATTAATTACAAAAGACGGTTTGTTTCAAGTCAAATATAAAAACCTTTTAAAAAAACAATGAAACAATGTATTTTTTTTATTTTAAAGGGTTAAAAATACATTAATTTTTATTTTAAAAAAATTAGACCCATAAAAAGTTTGGTTTGCACTTTAGCCACATGAAAGAGACCTGAGCCATGAGCCATGAGCTAAGCCCTTTCTTTGCCAACAACAGAGGGAAGACGATTCCTTGTCCACCTTTTTCTAAGATATTAAAGGGCAGACTAACCTTTTAATTTAGAAAAAAATAACTGTAGATGACTTGTCATCTGCTGACCTCGTTTTCAGTGATAAAAAATCGCTAAAAATAGAGCCGTTTGTATTTTTTTGTTGATTTTAAGCCTATATATTTACCCAAAATATTTAGAAAATACCCTATATATCTTAATAAATTCATCCATTGCCTTAAAACAAAACAAAACAAAACATACAAAAACTCGAAATCAACCCGAAATCAAAAAAATTTATGAGCTCAGATATATTTTTTAGGCAATTTAAAGATGAAAAAATATCTAAGTGAAACTTCTCTTACCGTATGGAACCCGTTGACACCAATATCGATCATTTTGGTGGTTAAAATCGGTGTCAATGATGATTTTCTCTCTCTACCACTAAAATCCAACAACTTTTTTTCTCTTCTTTAAACCAGGTACTAAAAAAACAAGGAAATTGAGGTTTTGGACTGAATTTGACCTTTTTTTTAATTTCAAAAATTAAAGGAATCCAATATTTATAATTTGAAAAGTATGAGGACTATAATGAATATTTTGCAAAAAGTTAAAAAAAGCCACCCATTTCCTTTGTTTTTTTCACTTTGCCCCTTTTCTTGTAATCTTAAAGAAAAAAAATGTAACGTGAAAGTTCATTGTGTAATGAGTCAGTGGTGCGAGGAATAGTATTTTCCTCACTCCTTTTAATGTTTTGCAAATAATGTTGGATTGGATTTTTATCATGCATGTAGGTTCCAAATCAAATCAAATTGAGAGTGGATATTAACAAAAACTAACTATGTAGGGGAAATCATTGTCCCTTTCCTAATGAAGTATTGTTAATTAGAAAATAATTTTTAAAAAAAAAATTAATTCAATATTTTTTTTATTTTATCTTTTAATATTGAATTTATTATGAATTGAATTTTACATTTTATTTTAACTTTCTTTTAATGAGGATATCTCAGTCATATGATCTAGGTCGCAAGTTTAGCGGGTTGACTCGGGTTTTCTAGGTTTTTTTTGTAATTAATATTTTTTTCAATTCCATACTTCAACATTTGGGTTGATTGGAAATTAAACTTAATAATTTATTTCATTTTGCTTTTTATAGGGTTATCTCAATCTCATGACCTAAGCTAAGGGTTAGGCAGGCTAACCCGAATTGACTCATGTCTTTTTTTGTCCTTTTTTAATTAATTTTTTTTTCAATTTCATCCTACAACATTTGATTGATTGAGAATTAGACTTCATAATTTGTTTTGATTTTTCTTTTAGTGGGTTATCCAGATTTAAAAGGTTAACCCGAGTCTTTTTTAATTGGTTTTTTTTTTCAATTTCATTCTTTAATACTGGTTGATTAAGAATTAAACTTCAATATTTTTTTGATTAGTTTTCTACGAGGTTATCAAAGTCTCATGACCTCGGTCGCAACTTTACAATCTGGGTTGACTCGGGTCCATCTAATATGTTTTGTCTTAATATTTTTTTTAAAAAAAATATTGTCTTGAAAATTTTTTAGTCAAATTATGTTTTTTTCTAGTTGTTCAAGTTGCATTTGAACTTGCTAAGTCAATTAGATCATATTGGATTAATCCCTACATAATTTAATTTTTTTTTCCTTCTTGAAAACATGTTACATGGATATTTTGCTTATCGATTAAAAAAATATGATTCGACTCGTAGCATAGTGCAGATAAATAATCTAGTCTCTACCTCATTTACATTCAGGTTAATAAAAAAAAAACTACACGATTTGTATTGAACTTGCTATTTTTAAATGTTTCTATGCTTGCTTGGCTTTGAATTTGGACTCTATTTATGATTTTCAAGTGCTTATTTAGGAATTTTAATATGTTATACTTTTGGTCCATGCGAGGAAAATTATTAATTTTTATCCTTTATTTTTTTTTTAATTATGTGCCATGTAATTATTAATTGATAATTTGTTTTCAAATGGGAATCCTTGATAATTGGACAAAATCCTCCATCTAACGCAGTTCGATCGGACCAAACATCATGACAAATGACAGCTATGGGTTCATAAAAAATCTGTATCCACTTGGATCATTGCCATCTCCATAGAGAGAGGCTTGCACATTGAGTTACATCAATTTTTTACTTTTAGCTTATTTTAATAACTTCAAACAATTGAAGATGACAATTGGTGAGATTGTCCTGATTGCTATCGTTGATTATTAAATTTGTTTTTTTTTCCTTGTCAAAATTACAGAAACAAAAAGATTCTCTGTTTCGAGAATCAAACAATTATAAGTGGACGTATTTTTTGACATTTTATATAAAAATGTCAAAAAATCAGAATTAAATTTTAACAATCAAAGATCTAGAATTAAATTTTAAAAATTATTCTACAAGTGGACGTATTTTTTGACATTTTATGAGTAGCTCTAAGCATCTTGATCTTCTTTTTTGGATCATGCAAAAGATTTGGATAGTGATTTGTTAACACTCTACGTGAAATTTTCATTACAATCAAATTAAGATCCTTGAAGATCCTTGAAAGGGTAGAACAACACAAAAAACAAGAATAATATAAGGAAAATATCATAAAAACTCTTGGATAAAATCAAATAAAATGGATAAATAAAAAATAAAAAAAATATCAAATCTAATAGAAATAATATTAGATTTGAGATTATTGATAGAAAATATTAAAAAAAAAAAGATGATAACTACAACAGATGGTGATCGCTGAGGATAATATATTGATAAAAGAAAAAGTCTTAACTTAAAAACTTTGAGGGAAATTTCTCATTATAAATTTATTGATTATTTTTCTTAAATCAATGGAAAACTTATATCATGAGATTAATTTAAGGCGTATATTGCACATTTCTTGTGAAGATATAAAAGCTAAAAAAGGCATGGAAACGTTTTTAATATATATTCATTGTTTAACCTTAGTATTTATAATTAAGCCTCTTTTCAAGTGATCTAATCTATACTATTTTTTTAAAAAAAATTAAAAGCAATTAAGACTTCAAATCAATAATGAGGCAGCCTGCATAAAAGATGTGTGGTAAGAGATTCATGATGGGACAACTCGCATAAAAGTATTATATTTGAGACTCATGATGGAAAGACCCGCACAAAAATGTTAAGGACTTACGATAGGGTGACCCACACATAAAAGGATGTTTGTCGTAGGAAAATAAATATTTTTTATTGTTAATTTTATTTTTTCTATTTTTATTTATTTTTATTTTCTAGTTTTTTCTATTTAAATGGAATAGTTTTTCTATTTTATTTTTTTATTCATTATTATTAGGTTATCTAGTTTTTTTCTATATAAAGGGTTGTAATAGCCATTTGGTAAGTGAGACTAAGATGAATAAAAAAATAAGGCACAATAACCATCAATTCAACTTTTCAGGTACTCTTCATCATCACACCACTCTCTACGAGGCAAGTTAACATGACTAAGGTATATAAATACATCAGATTACCAAGTAAATAGGGTAGATTAAACATTTAATTTTCATTTGTTCATTTAATACATAAATATATTGAGAGCAAACCATATAAGCCATATAAACATTGTTCTTCCCTTGCACTACTCCTCTCTCGACATATTTTTTCATCCCTTTACATTACTCTCTTACTCTGCATACTCCTCTCCTCTTACATTTACTGACTTAAGGATAAGAAAATCTTTATTCTAATAAGGAATATTTTTTATAGGTGAGTGAGAATCATTTCACCAACCTACTGGACTATTGGTCTCATTCCAAGCAGTGGTCAAGCCACTCTAAATAGTGAAGTCATCTTGTCCATTAACCATTGGTCAAGTCACTCTAGCCAAGTCACTTTGTCAATCCCCCAATTATTGGTCAAGTCTAATTACTCTATAAGTCCAATAAACAATTGTGGAAAGCCCAATCTAGTCTAAAGTTTTCACAACTTCATCACTGCTAATATAACTTATTGAAATAAATGATTAGGTTGCTTGTGAACTTAACTTTTATATCTTTCACTGTAGCATAAATCTAAAAAAAAAAACTCAATTCTAACTGGTTTTAAAGCCTTTACTACTATAGAGGCATTTAATTCAATAATGATATGAGTTGAACCAAACCTAATGGTTATCCCAACAACCTCTCTAAGCACAAAAGCTTCTCTTTACATAGCAGAACAAACTTGGTATTAAAAACATTGCCTCTAATAATACGATCCTTCCCATCTTTGCACACAACACCCAAACCTATGATCTCAAAGCATCACAATTGATCTTCACAAACCCATGACTAAGAAAAACCAATATGCTCTCCTTTTTAATTATTATCTATTGTGTTGTTTGAGGTTGGACTTCAAGGATTCACTCAACTCAGTAACTTTACTAACATATTTTAGGGTTTTATTGGGCCTTAATGGAACTCCTTGAAAAACGAAACCATTTATAACATTTCAAATATCCCAACATGTATATGCCAATGTTGATATAACATCATTAAATTTCTCAATCTCACTCCTTCTAATCCCCTCCTACCAAATAATAGAACTACAAAAATAGACTCTTCTAGATACATAACCTATGCTAGAACCAACCCAAATGGCCAGAGCATGTGTATAAAAAAATAACATGTGCTCAATGGACTAATTTTTCACATAACACATTTAACACCTAGATGTCTTCATAATCCCTCTTCATAACAAACCAACTTGACAAGGCAGAGAATTCCTTACAATATATAAAATCAATAATTTACTTTTAGGACAATTCTCATATTCCAAATCGTATTCCAAAACCCTCATTATAAATTGACACTTGAAGAATGAAAAGATATTTTCATATGAGACAAGGTAAGTTAATGTGGAATGTCTTGAGAATGAATTTAAAGACCATATAGACATATCAAAGTCCAAGAAGAAGTTTGGATGCCCCAAACTACCAGTCTAATAAAAACAAACTTTAGAACCAGTCATTAGATCAGGCTTAAATTTTGTCAGTGGATTTTACAAGCCTAGTTTTATTATGGGTGACTAGAGTCTAGATATAATCAGTCAATATTAGGAATGCCTTTAAATTAGGCTCATAAGATGTTGTTTTTGAAATTTTAATTATTTTTCTAGTTAGTTTTGGTTTTTTTTCCTATATAAACTAGGTTGGTTTTGCTACTATAAAAATAGTTGGTGTGTTATTTTTCAAGTTAGTTTAATGAATCATTAACTTTTTAGAATATATCAGAGTTTTCCTTTATAGTTTAGGATTGTAACTATTGGTCCCTTGAGAAACCTTAATTCTATCCTTACAATTGCAAAATAAATAGTTTGTAAAAAAGTATCACAAATAAAGTCTAAATTAATTTTTTTTTAAAAATAATTGAATACATAAGAACGAGATCTTACTAGGTTCTTTGTATGGTTCACGAAGGGAAGCGTTCCTCCAATATACTTGCTCATCGAACCATATGTTTTTTTATTTCTATTTTGAGACCAGGATCATTGGTGCCTTTTAAAATCATTTCATACCACAAATTATTAAAACTTAGCCCAATTACCCTCCGTGATGTACCTTGGTCTAAAATCTTTCCACATTGCTACGTCATCAGAGCTAACTATATTCATTCATATTTATGGTCATCATACCATAAATCACGTAACCTGATACAAAAATTTGTTAAATATAAATAAGGTAAGGAAATAAAATATTACAATAATATAACATTAATTACTTGATACTTGCTTAATTACATTATGGTTTTCCCACACTTTCTTGACCACCCTATCATTTTTCTCATCCCAATAATTTTTTTCCTTATAATTAATTTATACATTAATTATTTTTCAAAATTAAAAAAAAAACTATACATTTACTCAAAGTATATATTATTTATCTAACCTTAAACTTTCTCCACCAAGCATATATTATATTCATCAATTAGGGATAATCTTGAAACTGACTACAATGAAACAATGTTTCTTGGAAATTTCATCATAGATGTGGTTGAGTGGAGAATTTTAATATTGGTAAACCTAAAGATCAATTCATTGAAGTCATTTTCATTTAATGTAAAACTTAAAATAACCTAATACAAATAAATAACTTAGATAGTGAGAAAAAAAAATGACTTACATAGCATGGTCGACCTTTCATTCTACAATAAATTTTCATGATACAATGTCTTTAAAAAAGGAGATTTCAGTTATGCTGAACGCATTGGACAAGTGCTAGCCGGTAACGTGTACATTAAGTTCCTCTTTAAGTATTTTTTTTCATGATCGACATCTAAATTAATGGCACAATCACCTACATTACTACTTGATAAAGCAACGATGCTCTTATTGAACTTGGAACTTTTTTTTCTTTAAAATATGATATCTAAAATGAAACATTAACACAATGCACATGAATAAAATAGCCTTATTTTCACGTCTATAATAACTTGAACTAAGAGAGAGAAAACATACATATGGTTTGCACAAAGATAAAAGCTTAACCATTATAACAAGAGCAATACACTTGATAAGGATAAAATATTGGCAGGGGAAAGAAACCATATAGAAATAATGGCATAAAATCATATAACAATTGTAGCAAGCCACCGATTAAAGAACACCTTATGTGATTCGTACCAAGGGTCAAGTACGCCCTAACTAGAAAACTTGGTAAACAAAGGAAAAACTGCAACCAAACAAATTAACTTTAATTTTGTCTAGGTAAGGCTTTGTGTTTTTTCAGTTGTATTCCAGAAGCAATAAATGAATAAGTATAAAATTCAACATTTGTCCTAAAAATATTCATTATTGAGTTCATGACTCAAATATGTCAATAAAAAACAATAATTACAGCTGCTTAGTCAAAATTATTAAGCATAAATTCAATTAATTGTTGTAATCTTCAAATCCTAGAAGTTGTTAGGGTTTAGAAATCAAGTCTTGAAACCCTAACATGAACTTAAAGAAATTAGAGAGAGACAAAAATAATTTATGTTGTAGTTAACTACATTGAGAGAGAAAGGAATGTCAGAATGAGTAGTTGGAGTAAGCCGATGAGGTTTGGAGAGACAACGAGGATGAATAATTAAGGTGGAAGCTAGCTAGGGTTTCTTGTTGGTCCTTCTCTCAAAGCTTGAAACTTTGGGGTGATGATGGTTTTGGAATTTGGAAGGAATTAAGAGTTTGAATTAAAAGAAAAGAAAAAGAAATGAGAAGATGAAAGGAACTTGTCATGTTTTTATATTTTTTGTTATGTTACTATTTATATTAACAATTACCAACAAAATATTTTCCATCAATTTTTTTGATAATGAGTTATGATTTCGAATAAATGATATGGTAAACATAAATATTTAACTAGAACAAAATCGTTTTTTTTCAACACAATTTCAAGATTCATTTAGACTTTAGAGGTTTTGTTTGATCAGTCAAGGAATTTAAAGGTTAAAGATATCCTCGTTAAAAATGAAAAGATTCTATACTTTTGTCTTGAGATGTAACAATCACGACCACTCATCCAAGTTATAAAATAATTAAGATATCTAACATATGCACCTCTAGATTTCATGTGGGCCCATTTGGTGGGTGACTTGGATTCCTTTTTCTATCAAAGTTAAAAAAGAAAAAGGTGCCAGCTTTAATGTATTATCTCTTACATTTAATATTCGATGGTGTTTTTGTTTTGTATAATATGAAAATGAGGGTGAATAAAATAATAGTTTTGAATAAAATAACGTGCATGCTTAGAGGTCAAATATTATTTTTTATTAATTTATTCACCGGCCATGTAAGATATTTAATATATGTTTGGCATCAGAATAGTAATATATGTTAGGCCATGTAAGAATTTTTTTTTAATTAACATGGGTTCCGGGCTAACTTGCGCGCACCTTGACTAATCCCACGGGTCCTGAAGTTAACGACTATGTAAGCCTCCAGTGACCATCATATTAGCAACTACAAGACTCGAACTTAAAACAAAAAAAAAAGCAAACTCATTAGTTTCGAGTTCGTATCACTGGATCACCTAATTAATGATTGTCACGTAAGATATTTAATAGTAATAGATATTTAATGGTTATGTAGTTTTAAAATAATATAACTTTTTAAATTGTAAAAAATACTTAAAAATTGGCTAGTTAAATGTGTGATTGAAAATATATTTATATTAATGTATGTAAAATTATAAGATAAATGGTATAAAAGTCACGTAAAAAAGAAGATATAAAATTATAATGGGAATTTTGTAAAATGGAGCTTCTCATCTTTTATTACTATTTTTTTTTCTAACACGTATCCTCGTGAGCTAAAAAACAAAAACGAAGTTTGGGACTCCAAAAGCCTCCCAGCATTCTATGCTTTACAACTTGTAATTTTATTATTATTATTATTTGGCAAAATGTGATCCAGATATTTGTGTAAAGGCAACCGCCCACGAGTTTGGTGGAAATGTTGGGTTACCTAAACTAGCAAATTACGTGGATAAACCTGAAAGAATCTTGAAATTTTATTTATTTATTTATTTATTTATTTTAATTTCTGTTACATGCTTGGTTGGTAATCATCGAGCATGTATATTCCATAATTACGAATAAGAATGAAATTGCGATCCTTCAAGAAAAGTAAATGTAATTTCGAAAAAATAGAAAAACAAAAAACGAACCAAATAACCATTCAAAAAGCCTAAATTTAGAAATGCCATTTTCATGTCTCACGTGATACTCCTCTTTCATATATATATATATATATATATATATATATATATATATATATATATATATATATATATATATGATATGATTTTCACTCATAAATATATTAAAATAATAATTTTTATATTTTTTAAAAATTATTTTTAATATTAACATATCAAAATGATCTAAAAATATCAAAAAAAATAAAAATTTAATTTAATTTTTTTTAAAACGCTTTGAAAACACAAAAACAAACAGGGCACAAAATTACACTACATCTCTCTTTCTATTTCCGTGTGTCCTTAGAAGGTGAGTGGTTTTACTATTAAAAATAGTTAAAAATATAATAATTATTATTTTTTAGAGTATTTATTTTTAATATATTAAAATATATTATTTATTTTTAAAATTTAATTTTTTATATTAACCAATCAAAACAATCCAAAGTTATAAAACAAGTAATTTCAAAATTAAAAAAAATTGAATGCAAGAAAAAAAAATACAGTGCAAGGGTAAGACTAAACAATTTCAGGGTCGTAAAAATTCAGTTCAATTAATGATTAAAGAAGATATATTATTTATATTCTTTGGAATAATTTGAAGTTGCCCGTACCAAAATATCAATGATTATGAAATAAAATATACTCGTGAGGCTCTGGTCGGTATATAACTACAGATAAGTTGGTATGGCATATTATATTGTCCTTTTCAGGTTCTCCATACCCACCAGCATATACTGCTTCAAGTTGTCTCGTGCCGCCGACCGATCATTTCCACCCAAATTGGTGTTTTTATTTTATAAATTCCTTGCTGAGTGACTGTTTGGAATGGAGAATAAACTTGTTTTTTTTTATTTTAAATTAATATTTTTAGTTTTTGGATCTGCTGATATTAAAAATAAATTTTAAAAAATAAAAAAAATATTATTTGGATGTATTTAAAAAAAATATTTTAAAAAATAATATTTATAGTACTCTTAAATAAATAAAATAGAGGTTTTTTTTGAAATATTTAAAAGGAAATACAATCATTCTTTTCAATAAAGTTATGCTTTTCATATAAAATTCTCTTTTGTTTGTCCTATGTCAAAATGCATACTGATATGCCTTTAATTAAAGTGTTTGCCCTAGTAGTGTGTGGACAGTGGTGGACATTGGAACGTGGGTACAATGTGACATTGCAAGAGAGCAGGAATCAGCATGGTTACAAGAATCGCCTTGGGTTACGAGTCTGTAAATAATTCGGATTAATTTAAAAAGATGATGTTAGGGTAAAAACAGGTTTTTTACTGACTCGGCCCAAGCAAAATTCCAATTTAATAAGTTATTAGATTAACCTATCAGCTTAGGATTTGTAATTAAAGGAATGAGGATGTATCACGACACAATGAGAGAGGCAAGCCTTAGACATAATTTAACAAAAAAATATAAAAGAGCTAAGCATTCCACAATTTCACTACTGTAAGCCACGGTGAATTCGCACTGTGTATTTTTTTCAGCCACAAAGTTTTTATATTTTATTTAATCCTTTCATATTGATTTTATCTGAAATTAACCACAATAGCTTGTTTTGATGGGCTCATTACGGGTTTCCTGCATAATAAAAAAAAAATTATTATTGAATCGGTGCTTGATTTTGTAAAAAAAATATTTAAGATTTTTTTGTTTTCTAAAAGATTGAAAAGGAAGGGAGTACAATTGAAACTTTGAAGAAAAAAATTAGCCCTTTGTGTCCCTAGAGAGAATAAATCAGGTACAATAACTAAGAAGATAAAAACAAAAATAAAAAGAGAAAAAGAAATATTAAAAAAATGGATCATAAGAGCCGCAACGAAGTTACACCACCACCACGCATTGCTATGGAAAGAATCTCTCACCGAGACGATTCCAACAACACCAATTTAGTTTTAAATTCCATCTCACTCGAGCTCTAATGAGGTCCCAACCGGGGAGAAAACAAGGGAAAGAAAAGAAAATGGATAGATGCCCTAATTGGGTTAGCTCATTATGGTCGTGTCCACGATCTAAATCATGGATTTAGCAGATTAACTCAGATAAAAATAATATGTCGCATTCTCAATATTAAAAAATATCATCTTGCGATTTTCTTGAAGTTGAACCATATTTTTACCTTGTCATCTAGATTGTCTTTGAACTTGCCTAGTCGATTAGGTTATATCGGGACAACTCATACTCGATTTAATTTGAAGGTCGAACAAGGCAAAGAGTCGGGTTGGAAGGTTTCAAAGTTGACATGTTAGGTCAAGTTTAATGACATTATTAAAAAGTTTTCAATAGCTTGAATATTATTTTTTTACAATAAAAAAATGATATCGATCAAATAAAAAAAAAATTCCAGACATCATCATCTTTAATTTTTTTTCTAGTCATATTGAATTTCCAACAGGTTAACTTATTATGTTATGACTTTACTCCTATTATTAAAAAAAATATGCTTAGCAAATCTTTACGCGCATCAGAGCACAGGCAACGAAATTAGTGTAGACTATTTGAGCAGTTTTAATTTTGACTTCAAATAAGTTTTTTATACTATCTTGATTTTTCAATCAGCCTTTTTTAAAATATTATTTAATTAAAAATGTTAATTTTTTTCTAAAATGATGCCCTTTTTAATAAGATATATAATTTAGATGGAATCTTTGACCACATAGGAAAGGAAATACTTAATTAAGGCTGTGTTTGTTTCTTGAAAAGTGATTTTTGAAAAAATATTTTCCTGTGTTTATTTGTCATTAGAAAAATTGATCAATGAAAAATATTTTTCGGTCAACGGAAAATACTTTTCAGTTAAAGAAAAATTTAGTTTGGTTTCCAAGAAAGTATTTTCCTTTTATATTTTGGGCGGAAAACACTTTCCGGAAGTTGTGAAAAAATTAGAAATGTCATATTATTTATTGATTTTATCAAATTTGGTCCTCAAACTTTTGATTGCTGTATATATTTTGTTTTGAATATTTGTTTTTCAATTTCATCCCTTAGAATTTAATTTTTATATTAATTTTAATCTTCATTTTTATAATTGTTATTTGCTTTTCCCTTATTATTTTTTAATTGAAATTTTTTATCTATCAAATTTGATCCTCATTCTTTTGATTGTTACTTATTTTATTTAAAATAATTTATGAAATGTTAATTATTATTATTTTAATTTCTTCATCTTTTATTTTTTTTATTTTTTAGATTTGATCTCTATTATTTTGATTATTATTTATTTTATTTAGATAATTTGTGAAATTATATTTTTTTTTCAATTTCATTCTCATTAAACTTTTTAATTTGTAAGATTTGTTTCTCATTATTTTAATAAACTTGAAAAAAATATTAATAATTTATTTTTCAGCTCATTTTTCATGACATAACCAAATATTGAAAAGTGTTTTCTAATTTATTTTTCATTACACTACCAAACATTAAAAACTAATTCATTTTAAACAAAAAAATTTATTTTACAGCAAATAAACAAGTATACATGAATGTTTCTTATCCGTGAGATCGGATATGGCAAACACGTAAGAATATACGTGGATCCCTTGTGCTGAAGAAAGATGGAAACATGTGTAATGGCTCTGGCCCACGTGTTCGAAGTGCTCTTCCCAGTTGTCACCGACCATTGCATTGATCAGTCCACTGCTCAAGTTGCTTGTTAATTATTATTGCCCTTTGCCCCTTACGATTTGCATTTTACTTCAGCGCTGCTTGCTACCCTCCAGAATTATTATCGATGCTTGTCGGATAAAAGGTTATTTTTAACATAAAAAGAATAATTACAATCGCTGTTAACATCTCTTGGAACCAAGAAAAATTTCAATTGTGAATTGAAAATTTAACACATGTATTTAATAAAATTAATTGATATTTATAATATATTAAAAAATAATAAAAAAATTGATGATAATAATAAAAAAATAAATCAAAAAATTAAAAGATAGATGCAGATAAAAACGAAACATGATCTTATTCCATTCGAAGTTATCCAATTGTAAATATAAATTATTTCCATGGTGAAACCGATTTAACTAAAAAATTGTAAATACATCATCGTTTTAACTTTTATTTTTTAAATTTTGATGAATAAAATAAATTCACAGGGAAGTGATTGAATGAACTATAGGGAAAAAAAATCCAAAACAATATGATGAAGGGTTGTGCAAAGGTAGCGTTTACTAATATAATAAAATAATTTTATAACCTTATCCGAAAATAAAGTAAAAATTAAAAGATATTTAATAAAATAATACCTTAAAGATATTTTAATTTATTTATTTTAATGAGTTTTAATTTAGATTGAAGGGGAAAAAGTTGTTGAGCGCTTAGGTTTAGGTGTGCCAGCATGCTTGATCCATTCAAAAAAAAAAAAAAACATGTGAGATGGATGTATTTTAAGGCAACATGGATTTTTTTAATTAGAAAACAAAAAAAAGTTTTTTATGCTTAGTAAAATAAATAAAATAATAAATCAAATAGAGTTGCTAATACTAATTAAATAATAAAATAGAAAGGTAGTCTTTCTAGAAGAAGCCAAAAATAGATGTAAATATAAATATTTGACACCGACTATCTATCTTATTTTATACATTTTAATTTATTTTATGTTAGAGGTTAATTTTGATTGCAATAACAAACCTTTTCCTTACAAGTGTGTAATTAAAATACAATTTATTTATATAAATTATAAAAAAATAAAATTACATATAAATTATAATAATCTCTTCAAAGCATCAAGAGATTAAATAATGAAATGAGATCATATATTGCCTTTATTTAAGTGTTATCATGGCATGGAGTACCTTACTTTAGTAAATAAGATTGAAAGTACCTTTGTGTCCCTTATTTTGAAAAGAAAAAAAAACTATAGTAGAAATTAAGATAGTTTCTTAAAAATAAAAAGAGAAGATATTAAGTTAGTCTGTACTCGATTACTCATTATTATATAGCACATGAATTCAGATGCTCATTAAATAAATAAATAAATAAAAAATCTTCCAACGATATACTATGCAAGACAGGCTGGTAATATATAGTGGAAATAGCACTATAAAAACTTAATTACTCTGGAGTATCCCTGCTCGTAGAGTGGTCTGTGTTAGCTGGATTTGGATGAAATTAATTAATTGAGTGGATGGCTGAGATTATGGTAATAATAATTTTTTAAAATATTTTTTATTTGAAGATATATTAAAATAATATTTTATTTTATTTTTAAATATAATTTTTAACACTGAAATATTAAAATAATCTAAAAATATAAAAAATAAATTCGTATAAAACACTGTTGAGAACCAAATTCAAAGAAAGTAACTTATGGGGGCAGATGATGGGATTGACTTCTTGAAAGCCTCGTTTGTCATACGTTGTTTTGACTAATATGCCTTCGTTCTCACTTGACAGCCATGTTGCTTTGTGTGATGATAATCTTTTTGGGTAATTGGCACCTTTTCTAGTGGAACAGCAACAGCATTAACCCAACATGTGTAATTGTATATGCATATCGTTGTCTTGTAGCCCCAACTTGCTAGAAAAGTGATCAGTGCTGCTGACCCATCACATTGTTCGGCATAACGGTGCGTTTAAGAGTTTTTTAATTTTTGTTGACACATTTTTAAATTAAAAATAACATGTACCGTATTTCTAAATTAATTATTCATAAAATAGGATGCCGACATTTGCTTTAGATCTGATCAAAGCTTGGATGTCCGTATAATATGATTTGAATGTCATTGAGACTTGTTAGACAAGCAATCTGGAGTGTAAGAGCTGACGTTCGGTCAAATAGTTCAAATCATTTACAATAAGTAAATATACGCACCGATTTATTAAAATATATGGAAGAAAAATGCATGGAAGTTAATTAATTTCCGACCCTGATCGGAGAAAGTCGTTAGATGAAAATGAAGCTCTGCGAAGAAACTAATCTTACTCGAGGGACCTGGTCGGCTGCTTGGTGAGGTTAGTTGTGACTTATGATCACCTCATTAACTTGCTGTGGCGCTAAAGTCCCTGCTATTTGGTTAGTTGACAAGTCTCTGATTGGTTTGGTTTGAGCAGATTACGTAATTTGAAACCCATAGACTAGTTTGGTAAATTAAACTTTCGATATTTAATCAAGTTCAACAATTTAAATAGATTATTCAACGATAACACAGGTTGATCTAGGTGCTAGAAATTGACCGGCCGAGTAAGATCTATCTCTCATTGCGTTCTGCGAAGGAGAGGGATTATAAATTTAATTATTCGTGAATAGCTGAGTTGGTAAAGTAAATGTGAGTCAAGATGTATGCTTTTTATTTGGTTTTTGGTTTGATTCTCTCTGCCAATTAATACCGGTGGCCATGGACTGCAGGGTGTAAGTTATGTTTCTCAAGCCTTGTTTGGGATGCAGCGACCTAATTTGGTATACGTAAACTGATCCGAGACATTTTATATATAAAAAACATTGTAATTTGTCAAGGGAAAAAAATGAATTGAAGAGAGAACCATGCTGTGCCAAATATTTTTTTTTTTTTGTTAAGGTTAAAACCTTTGATTAGATTGTGAGAAGTAAAGTTTTCATAAATCTAGAACATAAATAGTTTGCATTTAAATAAATAGGAAAGGAAAGGTAGACTTAGTCTCCTATTAATTAATTAATTGAATGTTTGATCAGGTGGTGGGAGGAAAACCCTGTGAAGAGATGGACTGGTTTGGACCAGAGGAGCCGGCCCATAACTGCCAATAAGATATTGAATTTAACCCATTGGGCTCATGTCCATGGTTGCTTACGTCGGCCCAAAATATACTTTCCATTCCCCAACCCCGTACAGCTAGTGAATAAATACATGTATAGTTGTTGTTAAACCCTTAAAACCTCAAGGACTTGTGTAACGCCATAGCAGCCAGCCATAGCAGCAAGCATAAGCAGCAATGGTCAAGTCGTACCTAAGGTACGAGCCAGCGTTATCGTTTGGTGTAATAGCATCGGTGGAAGGTAACATTGCATACGACAGCTCAGGGAAGCACTTACTCACGCCGGCGCTCGAGAAGGTCGGTGTTTGGCACGTCCGTCAAGGCATCTGCACCAAAACCCTAGCTCCTTCTACCTCTTCTTCTCGCAGTGGTCCCTCTCTCGCTGTCACTTCTATCGCACCCTCGCCTTCATCCTCCTCTCTGGTACAAATATTCTTTCTAAATTTGTGGTTGGAATTCAATATTCTTTGTTAATTAAGCTGAGAAGATCGAAATTAAGTGAATAGTGATACTGTTTCTATTTCATTCAATCTAATGGAGAAATGGAGTCTAGACTATGAAGACAAAATGGGGTTTCAAAAAGTTTTAGCCTTTTTTCGTTTTGAAGGATAAAAATAGGGTATAAGCTTTAGCTATTTTAGTCTTATTATCTTGCTGTTATGATAACGAATTGCGGACTTTTCAAGTCCAACTTATTATATATATGGAAATGGGAATTTGTTGGTTTATATGGTTTTTAGTATCCTTAAGATTTTGAATCTTTTCAAGAATACCTAGGGGTATGATACCGTAAATAGGTTGATATAGGGGAGAGTGGAAACAAATTAATTTGAATTTGAATGCAGGTAGCGGTTGGATATGCTGATGGTAGTATAAGAATTTGGGATAGTGAGAAAGGAACCTGTGAGACCACACTGAATGGCCACAAAGGGGCAGTGACTGTTTTACGTTATAACAAGCCTGGGGCTTTCCTTGCATCTGGAAGTAAAGATAATGATGTTATACTGTGGGATGTTGTTGGAGAAACAGGCCTTTTTCGCCTTCGTGGGCATCGTGACCAGGTTTGTTTCTACAGCCTTTCATTTTAGCGGGGGAAATATCATTTCCATCACTTGGTTTTCTTGATTATAATTGTTTGGCATAAAGTTCATTTCCATCTGTGTCATTTTCATTTTTCAGGTTACTGACCTTGTTTTCTTGGAGTCCACTAAAAAACTTGTTAGTTCTTCAAAAGACAAATTTTTGAGAGTATGGGATCTAGAAACACAGCACTGTATGCAAATAATTAGTGGACACCACAGTGAAATTTGGGCAGTGGATGCTGACCCAGAGGAGAGATACTTAGTCACTGGTTCAGCAGATCCAGAAATTCGATTTTATACAATCAAGCATGACTCAGAAAATACACAAGCCATATCCAATGAAAAAGGAGCTGTAATTGTGAACAGTGGAGATATGCCTACTCAAAATAAATGGGAAGTCCTGAAGTTGTTTGGTGAGATTAAGAGGCAAAGCAAAGATAGAGTCGCAACTGTGAGATTCGACAAGTCTGGAAGTTTACTGGCTTGTCAAGTGGCTGGGAAGACTGTGGACATATTCCATGTACTAGGAGATGTCGTAGCAAGCCGTAAAGCTAAACGCAGGCTTCATAGGAAGAAAGAGAAGAAATCTGCCAAGGGGGCACTTGGGACAACTGAATCTAAAGAGGATACAAAACATGCATCCGAAGAAGATGGAAATACCCCCACAGTTACCGTTTCTGATGTTTTTAAACATCTTCAAACTGTTCGAGCTGGCAAAAAGATCTGTTCCATTTCATTTAGTCCAATTACTCCAAAGAACTCCTTGGCTACTTTAGCTTTGTCTTTGAATAATAATCTATTGGAATTTTACTCCATTGAAAGCAGCACAACCACAAAAACTCTAGCAATTGAGCTACAAGGGCACCGTTCTGATGTCAGAAGTGTTACACTCAGTTCAGACAATACTCTTTTGATGTCAACCAGTCACAATGCTGTAAAGATTTGGAATCCAAGTACTGGTTCTTGCCTTAGGACCATTGATTCTGATTATGGACTATGTGGTTTAATCATCCCACAGAACAAGTATGCTTTTGTTGGAACTAAAAGTGGAAAGATAGAGGTAATTGACATTGGTAGCGGCACTTGCATTGACACATTGGAAGCTCATGGTGGGCCTGTACGGTCTATTGCTGCTCTTCCAAATGAAAATGGTTTTGTCACAGGCAGCGCTGATCACGATGTTAAGTTCTGGGAGTATCAAATCAAACAAAAACCTGGTCAAGTATGGCCTTCTATTCTGTTCCTGTTATTTATGTTTGTGTTATACAATTTTTTACTGTTTGCCAGCATTTTTCCTATTGAAAATTCTTTGCATGTAAACGTTATCATGCTTTCTTTTGGAGCATAATATGGTGCAAACCTTAATGTCCATTTGAACAAATGTTGCATTTATCATAGGCAATTTTTTTTTAGTTGGAAGTGTTGCAGCACTTAGCATATGTAATGTGTTGCTTACCACATAAGAAGCCACGTGAATATGTTAGTAAAAATATTCATATCTTTAGCGTTATTATTTGAGAAACTGTCTTTCTAGCCTATTTTTTAAGTTTTAGGTAGCTAGCATGTTTTTATGATTTTCAACCTGAGTAATTCAGCTTCCACAGTTATTGTGTTATTGAGGCAAGATTATTTCTGTTTAATTTACAGGACTCGAAGAACCTTGTTTTGTCAAATGCAAGGGCTATGAAGATGAATGATGATGTTCTCGTGGTTGTAGTTAGCCCTGATGCTAAATATATTGCTGTTGCACTGTTGGATTGTACAGTCAAGGTCAAGTTGTCTTTTCTGATGCTATATGATTTGAACTTGATTTTTTTCATGTCAGTTAGTTTAGTGGATGGATATCTTCCTTAAGATCTTGCTAGGTTGTATCTATGCTAGGTTATTGCCTAATCATCTTTGCTCTTTGAAAAAACATGCTATGGTAGATTTTTTTTGTTCACTTATATTTGATCTACCCCTTCAACCCAATCTTTTACATTTGTCAACTAAATTCATTTTCTGAATATTCTTTCAGTTTTGACATTTCATTATATTATTTTGTCTAGTAATATGAAGCTTAGGCTGATGGCATCTAGATGAACAAAGTGTATTTGATACCTGTATTAATATCCACCTAAAATGCTTAGGGCCATCTTGTCAATTCTATTTTCCCTCACCTAATTGGATTGTGTTAAATTGACATGGTGCAAAAATTTAACTCTTTCTTGTCTGTTAGAACCCATCAAAGAAATTTGTGAAATGCCCTAGTGGAAGGTCAAGCCATAAAATTGTGTTTTAATGGATTAAGACTGCAAGCAGAGGCCAATAAAACTTTATCTGTGACCATGGAATGGGATTTTGATTCTTTGGTGGGTCCCTTTCAAATAACATGATTACTAAAGTGAGGCTTCTTAGCTAACTCCTGCAACTGTGTTTTCCTTACTGCTAGTTAAAAGTCATTAAAACCTATTCGTCTCACTTCGGCCACCATTGATAATCATATCATGTAAAAATGAACAGAAATGGAGCAGATGCTAGTTTGGAGTCAAGATGATTGAGAGGGAGAGATGCTAAGTTATACATTGATCACATTCATTGATTCACTAAAGTGAGCTATTAACTCTGATATATGATTGAACATTATGCATTACAAAGCAGCAAAGATGGAGTGCTGTGAGTGACAGTTAGACAATCTCGTAAAGTCACCTGGTGTGTTTCCAAGAGAACTAGGATGGGGGGGGGGGGGGTTCAATTGAAGGATGTGAGCGCTACTGACCATTATGAATTTCAATAAAAGGTTTCCTGTTGTTGGCTCGGAATTAAAGTAATTGGTATAAAGCACTGGAAATTAATTGGCCAATTAAGCGGTGATTCTCATTACAGATTTTATGATGGGTGCTTATTGATATGAAGCTCTTAATTTCTGAATCCCTTGATGAGATTGCATAGCTGATAAAAGTTTTTGTTATCGTAGTCCCTTCACTTTAGGTGGATCTTGTATATTTGAAATAATATATTCAATATTTCTTTGAGCTTCTTATTGTTTCGAGTCTTTTAACACATTTATACAATGGTATTCAGGTTTTCTTCTTGGATTCGTTCAAATTTTTCCTTTCATTATATGGTCACAAGCTGCCTGTGCTATGTATGGATGTTTCATCAGATGGAGATTTGATTGTTACTGGATCCGCAGACAAAAACTTGAAGATTTGGGGTTTGGATTTTGGTGACTGCCACAAATCCCTTTTTGCTCATGGTGATAGGTGCTGCTTACTTTTTCTGAAGGCACATGAAGAAATTTTTTTCCTTTAATTTCTTATTGCGTGGACGAGGGCTTAAAAGTAATTCTAATGAGCTATTTCTGTTTTAGTGTCATGGCAGTGCAATTTGTGCGGAATACCCATTATATGTTTAGCGTTGGAAAAGATCGGCTTGTAAAATACTGGGATGCTGATAAATTTGAGCTTCTTTTAACCCTTGAGGGACATCATGCAGATGTTTGGGGTCTTGCAATCAGTAGTCGTGGTGATTTTCTTGTTACAGGATCCCATGATCGATCACTACGTCGTTGGGATCGTACTGAGGAGCCTTTTTTCATTGAGGTGCTTTCTTATTGTTGTTTTTCAAGTTTGGTAGTTAATGTTCACCTAATGTACCTTTGGTGCAAATAATGGCTGAGATTGGTTTTCAACTAACATAATGCATTATTGGATTTGCAGGAGGAGAAAGAGAAAAGGTTGGAAGAAATGTTTGAAGCTGACATTGAGAATGCATTTGAAAACAAGCATGTGCCTAGAGAAGAACTTCCAGAGGAGGGAGCTGTTGCCTTGGCAGGGAAGAAAACACAAGAAACCCTTTCTGCAACCGACTTAATTCTTGATGCTTTAGATGTAGCAGAGGTAGAATTGAAGCGTATTGCTGAACATCAGGTATGTTTTTCTTCTCTATTTGATTACAATAAAACTCCCTTTCTGCCCCCTTTTACCTGATTCTGTTAGCTATTTGTATACTGAAAAGAAAAATAACGAAGAGAAAAGTGAGCAGCAAGCGTATATTTTACTAGTTGATGATGATTGTCAACCAAGCTAGCCTTTGAGTAGCAATTCTTGAGTCTCAGCGAACTTATAGGTAAAAGAAGAAACAAACAAACAAGAAAGAGAGGTAAGTGAATGGGAGGTGTAGATTTTCTGGTTAATTGATGACTGTCAAACAAGGTAGTCTTGGAGTGCTAAACCTCGAGTTTCAGCAAACTATTTTGAGTTTTATATGCATGTTCTTGATGTTTTTTCCCCATCTTCTTCATATCACAGTTTATTCTAGAACGAGTTGAGCATTAGGATCGAAAGACACAATAGAATAACATTGGAATTTTAGTTGAGTCGGATGTTTGGACACTTTGGTCATGGACACTAAGTTGTACGTGGTTGAGTGGAAGTGATTAAAAAGTACAGAGGCCTGAAACATGATTATTATTTTTAGGTCCATTAGGAGGCCCAACAGGCCCTGGGCTACCCAATGGAGGGCAGCCCTCCCTATTACATTATTATAATGTAAACTGGAACCTTGCTTGCTTCACTGAAGGAAGCTACCGAGTGTACAACCTCTAGGCTAAGCTTGCTTGTGTTGAAACATGATTGTTATTGAAAGCTATTTGCCTACGAATTTTTTTCAGGAGGAGAACACCAAGGGAAATGTTACAGAATACCAACCAAATGTTATCATGCGTGGGCTCTCTCCATCTAATTATGTTCTCCATGCTTTCACAAATGTTCACACCAATGATCTGGAGCAGACATTACTGGTACTTTAGCATCACACAATGTTGTTCTCATATAGGAGTACTATTTTCTCCATTTATATGTGAAAATGTAGGTGAAATAGGTCCTTTCTATATATGTGGTAAATATCTGTATTACTTTATACAAAGACTTTGTCGGGGTAAATTGCCATGGATAAGAAATTTTACAAGTCCATCCATCACTCTATATGAAACTTCAATAAGTTTATAGATTCCATGTTCCAGTATCAATTAAGTTCCAGATCACTGCTCATTAAATTCATTTTCTACCACTCTGTCTAGCACAGAAATTATGCAGAATATAACCAATTTATTCAGTTCCTAGTGTGATCCTCCACAGGCAACTTAAGCTGGCCAAATTTGCAACATCAGCTGTCCTAGCATTACCTAATCCAACCTCCTAAGGGTGCATACTGTAACCTGGTATTTGGAAAATGTGTGATTGTCGCTGCTGTCATACCACCTCTTCTCATTCTAGTAATTTCACCTACACTTGGACCTTCAAAATTCTCTCTATCACACACACATGTGCGCACACCCAAATTTTGTTCTAGACAGACAAATTTTGTTCTAGACAGACGAGATATCAATCATCCAAACAAATAGCTGTTGTGGAAACAACAACGAAAAATGACAAACCCTTTTTTTTTTCATGTTGCTACTACATGCACCTTCTTTGTTCCTGTAAAGTTAAAAATGCCTTTCAAAACTGGGCTAAAAAACCGATCATTTTTGCTCTCTCTGGCAATTGATTATGCTATAAGCTCGTGCACATGTGATTAGGAGGTTTATGATTCAGATTATTTTCTTGAAGTCTAATGGCAAATGATTTCTGTGCAGGCTTTGCCATTCTCAGATGGCTTGAAGCTTCTGTCTTACTTTAAGGACTGGACCTCAAATCCCGATAAGGTTGGTACTAATAGACTTCCAGTCTTACATACAGAAGTGGTTGAATTTAGAGGGTTTTGTTTACATTTATTAAATGGCATGTGAAATGTTGTGATCTTTTTAGTTTCTGTAATTAAACATCAACATGGAGATTAACAACTGGCCATACTATAAATCATTATATCATAGCTTTTAATAGTGATCACTACATCAATCCATCTGGAGATCTATGAGGCATGTATGTCCATTGCTTTGCGCATGCAAAGGTGTGTTTTTTTTTGTTGCCTTCAAATAGTTGTTGATAATCATTTTTTACACCACTTTCCAGGTTGAGCTTGTTTGCAGGCTTGCTACTGTGCTATTGCAGACACATTACAATCAGTTGGTTACAACCCCAGCTGCAAGACCGGTGTTGACTCTTCTCAAAGACATTCTTTATGAAAGAGTCAAGGTAGTCAAACAATTCAGCATTTAGAGTCCTTGCTCTTATCTTAGTATTTCTTGGATTGGATAGTGAAATTCAGCCCGTGACATGATTCTATTTGAACTTTCATCTAGTTATGCTGGACATTCTCAATGATGTTCTTGACAAAATGTCTCGTTGGTTTTTTTTTCCTTTGAACAATATCCGGGAACATAACTTCTTTTTTAATAGTTTTTAAATGTTTATGACAGTGTTTTCCCTTTTCTGTTTTGTGAGAGCATGAGAAATATATGATCCTGTATTAACAATATCTCATTTGAGCTTGTCTCAGGAATGCAAAGATACTCTGGGTTTCAATCTTGCTGCGATGGATCATCTCAAGGTGTGAATTAGTTTTAACTTCTGGCAATTGTGATTAAAAAAAAGCAATTTTTTTTAATTCTTTGTTTTGCCTATTTTGTTTGTCAATTCAATGTATCAGCAATTGATGGCTTCAAGATCAGATGCACTCTTTAGAGATGCAAAAGCAAAGTTACTAGAAATCCGCTCACAGCAGTCAAAACGTCTGGAAGCAAGGACTGATACAAGAGAAGAAAAACGTAGAAAGAAAAAAAAGAAAACATCAAGTGACATGCATGCTTTGACAGGATTTTGAGCAACACCAACTCTGTGTCCTAGAAATGGAATAGTTATGGTTAATCAGTAAACATTACAAGTCTAATGCCTGGGAAAGGACCGCATCCAGATTCCGAACTTGCTGCTTGGTACTTTATCAAAGCCTTTATGCATAAGTTGGAAAGAAATTCATTGCTGGCGAGGCAAGGATGAAGGATGCTTCAAGTTAGCAGCAGGTAGTTTTGGTGTCTTTATTATCATGTAGTATATGTAAAATGATTGTTTGATAACGGAAGTTTGAGTTTTGAATGAGGTATGAGATGATCGCGCAGTATTTAAAAATTATTTTATCCTTTTTTCCATAGAAAAATGCTTTGATTAAATGTAATGATCATCTCACTTGTTTAATCGGAATTTTCCAGACAAATATTTTGTCTGGAGCTGAAGGCATTGTGATTTGTGGTTTAGGAACTGTCTGGATTTCCACATCGACTGCAAAGTGATTCATCACATCACATCTCATCTTAAATTCTGGAAGGTATATTCATTTGAGTTTGTTAGACCCATGTTTTGGAGTGAGATGGTGTCAGAAATGTGGAGAGCATACTATTCGTTATGTTCTGTCATCCATCGCTCAATTTATAGTTCTGAATCTCTCGATGTCTCCCGTCACGTATCTGCACTGAAAAGGAGGCGTTTGCTCAGGACAGCACTGTACCAAGTCTAGCTTATATGTGGTTAAGAATTCAGAGGCAGCTGCAACTCCACGAAAATTGGTGGAAGGAGAAGCGAAATAGTAATACTCTAGAAGTATCGATGATGTAGTGATGATAATGGGAAAAGGAGGATAAAAAAAGTGGAATTCATGGAGAGATTGAAGAATACAAAGAAAAGGGATGAGCAAACTTCGTGGAAAGCAAAGGCAATATACAATCTTGCTTATTGTCCTGTAATCACAACCGATGCCAATTGGACCGTTACTCTCTTCTGCAGTCAGCATCACGACAATGGCCGTTAGTATCAATAAATCTACCCTGGACGCTAAATTCTATTGATTCTGTTAGTATGAAGTCAGACGTGTATGTCCATAGCCTGCAAACATTTACACATTTAGCAGTCATAACTCGGATATCTTCCCTCACTTTCTTGCACTCCAGTTGAACACTCGTGTGTCTGGCCGAATGGCCCGTTTTGTTGGGCACACGTTTTGATTTTCTGTCTCATCCTTCAACCGAAAAAGAAAAAAGAAAAAAGAAATGTGTATTATAAAAGAGAATGGGCGAGGAGAGAGTTTGTGTGTGAAGAGAAAATGTGTAAACTATTCTAGTGCGTGCATGAAGTCCACAATATTACCTGGTGTGTGTTTATATGCTCAGTCACTTGAATTTAACTCACGAAGAAGAAAAATATTTTTTAAAAAAGTTTAGTTATTAATTGTTGTGTCATGTTTGTTATAGATAAAAAATATTGATAGTTGTCACTGGCTCATGGTACTCGCTTGCTAATGATGAGAGAGTAGGTTCCATTCAAGGGAACATACTGGAAAGAAATTACAATTAATTAAAAAAAAATGGTACCGTAATGATAATTGGTAAGCCAATCAAGATATGATACAGTACTGCTTATCTTTAAACCCGTCATTGCCCTCCTTACCTGATGATTGAGTGTATTAATATGCTCAATTATTTAAAATTACTTCATGAAAAAAAAATATTTTTTTAAAAATCGAGTCATTGGTTGTTATGTCATGCTTGTTATTGATGAAAATATTTATGATTATCATTGATTCATAGTGAATTCACCAATAGTTTTAAAATTAACTTTTCATGGTATCTATAAATCTTTCACTTTAAGATATTTCTGACTCTAAAATTATTGTCATCGGAGATATACCATGTATTCAATGTTCTATTCTCTTTTTTATTTTATTTTTCTTTTCCTTTTTTTTTTCTCTCTCCTGCTTTGATTTTTGTTCCCCCTATTCCTCTCTCTTTCTTCCACCCTTGGATCTCCTTGCTCCTACTCCGGCCATTGAATCTATGTTGACTGTAAAATGTTCATTATATTTGGAGGGCACATTTTGTTTATTTTTCTGCCTGTTTGGGCTTTGAAGGCAAGGCATCTGGGCTGGCCTGAACGACATGGAGGGCATACTGTTTGGGCTTGACTCGAATAGAGTGAAGTGCAGGTCGCTTGGGCCTAGCATCAACAGTTGGATTTCTTTTTGGGCACCGTACGACCTCTTTTAAAAGAATTCCTACAAAACTTGTTGTGACGGAGAAAACATTGCACTTTCCTAATATTAAAATATAAATATTGATATCGATGATCTTCTGCCATTTTTATATTTTGATATTTAAATAGTGATTCTGTTTCAAAATATTTTTTTATTTAAAAATATAATGAAATGATATATTTTTTATTTTTTTAAATTTATTTTTAACATTATATATTAAAATAATATAAAAACAAAAAAATAAAAATTTTTTTATAAAAAAAAAACACTTTTGAAATGATAAACTCCTACTGTGCTCCCATTCTTTCTTACAAGTTTTTCTCATCTCAACTTTTCTTAAATACTAACATGAACAAATGCCAGTAATCAAAACAAACTCGAAGAAAAATACTAAACTATTTACATCATAACATTAATTTTCATGAGATTTTAATAAGATGTGTGCTCTCATATTATTAATACTATTTAAACTTACTGCAGTAGAAATTTATTTTATTTAAATATAAAAACTAGTTTAATCATCGTCTTCATTCATGTCCCATATAGATTTTGGTGCGAATTCAAACAAATAGAATAGAAAATTCTGCATGGGTTTGCTAAACCATTATTTTCCCTCCAATCTGCGAAGAATGGCCTGCCTAATAACGGTGTATCAATTGCTTGTATGCTTCCTTATTCTGGGAGTAATAGTCAATCTCCGCCTGCAAAGAATTCACATAAAACCATGAGAACTTGCATCATGCAGGAATTTAAGAAGATATCAGAGCAGCCTCTCCTTTATTGCACCGTGCAGCTTGGAGGGTCCAAAGCATTATTGTGAACAGCTTTCTCGATCACTAGGTGCAAGCCAGCACTTATTTTGTTTCAAAGCAACTTCTAGGACCATTTCTACATAATTGTTAAAACAAATTTGAAATAAAAGAGTTTTTTAGACACCCAAGGCAACTGAAATCCCGCCTCGATGTCCTTAGTTTAACAAGTAAACCCAACATCGTCCATCTATACCATAGCAGATCCTCACTGATTTTATGTCCTTGCATGTTACTATTTGTTAAACCAAAACAGGACCTGTAATGGTCTACTGCTCTTACATACCATTATTCTAGCTGATAAATCCAATATTTATGACAGTATCACCAACGTTTGGTCGAAACTGTTACAAGCAAACCAAAACTGAAGGCTTCATTTAAGCATGCACTTCCTGGACAACTCAATTATGGGAAAAACTAGTGCAGCTGTAAGAATTAGCCCAAGATGGATCAAGGGCATGAACCCCCATTTAAGACTTAGCTGATAAAGTAGGATTCCCGGATTTCCATGCCAAATTGAGCTTGAGAAATAAGAAATTCTAATATTTTATTCAGATTCTTAGTGAGTAGGTTCAGCATCATCATTCGAAATGATCTTCGTAGACATACCTTGCGAACTCCTTTTATAGCAACCAAAAGCTTTTCCCCAATAAGATCCTCCAACACACTGTCTTTCTTAAGAGCTTCTAGAGATTCAGGAAGTGATTGAGGCAATCTAGGAAGGTTTGCACAGAGAGAAGGGTTTTTATCTGTTTCAATGTCAAGAATGAATACATTAGATGCCAGTGCAATTTTCTTCAAGAACAGGAGCAGAGGCAAAGGAATATCACTATGCAAAATCAGCTACACAGGGATGTAAGAACAGAGCTCAAGTCAATGTTTGAGATAATGTGTAGAGAAAGAAACACATATGCAGATTTAGGAGTTCACCCAGGCCTTTAATTTAGCAATTAATATACAACTTTTCAGTTTTTCCATATGGTAAAGAAAGAATAAAATTTGCAGTAAAAAAGAAAAATGAGTATACGGAGTGACCAATAGCAATATGGATAAACAAAAATGTTAGAAGGTCGAAGAAATGACCAAAAAATAATGGTTAAAGTAGTGCAGAAAAATCCTTATGCCAAAAACAAAAAAAGCAGTTGCGGAATTTTATATCAAGCTAGATTGTACAGCACATTACTGGTGATAAAAAGTTTGCTTGCGCAGAAAGCCTTTGTTAAAGCACCACAGGGGAAGTGAATAAAAATACAGATCTTGAGTTCTAAGAAACTTGCTCAAGTGCTAACCACTAAGGAAGTGGAAATTCATTGGTGTGTGGAACACTGACAAAAGCTTGTCAGTCTACTGCCACACTAGGTATCAGTGTTCCACAAGAAAACCACTTTCTACGACGTTGTTCACATTTATGGAATTAAAACCAACCTTTTGACTAAAAAAAAGTACCACTGAATTTAAAAATTCACTAGCTAGATGCAATGTGAATAACTCGTGTCAATTAAGCTCAAAACGAAAAATACAAATGAAGCAATTCCATAAAAGCTTCCTTCATGTCTGGAATTATCAAAGATGAAATAAACTTACCAATAGGTTCAGGCAGACGAAGATGCTTTCTAAGGCCATCTATGCCAGCAGCCCCTATAGCAGCCAAGCCCAAGTATGGATTTGCACATGCATCGAAAGATTTAATTTCAAAGTTGCTCACCAAACCATCTATGATACCAGGTGGGCAAGCAGTTCTTAATGGAGCTTCCCTGTTTTCTTTTCCCCAACACTGGTATGCTCCACTCCATGTGTTTGGTTGTATTCGATCATAACTACAGACACCAACAATTGGATGGGATATAAATATAGTGTACAAGGAGAAAATTTCCAGCAAGTAATATTGAGTAACAACCTATTTAGAGTAGCATTGAGAAAGTTAAGATTCCCACAAGTTGTGCATCCAAGATGGAAAGGTGCACGTGCACTTGGCTGTTTTTCAGTTAAAGTCCTTTGGAATCTTACTCGAATATAAGACCTAAAACTGAAATTTGATTGGCAAACTAAAAATGCAGTATTCCTATGTTAGGAAATACGTTAGAGGAGACTATAAGCTTAAGTTTTAGCAAGAAAACCCCTCACGTCATTTATCCATAACGAGAATGAGAAAACACATCAATTAGAAGATTAGGAATCACAAAGAACCAACATAAAATATAAAAAAGACAACCTATTTGGAATTGGCGCTGTGAAGGCCAAAATCGAAGGAAGATGATGCAAAACCCCGGCCATAAACTCCTCTCCAATGCTTGAAATCCCATGCTTGGAAGATCCACCAGATGCCATAAAAACATTTTCTCCATTTCTCAACAAACTAATGTGCACATGGGATCCAGAACCAATGTCATCTAATGCAAGCCTAGAGAAAAAGCAAATGTCTTTAGATTAAGATTAAGCAGAGCAGAATATCAGGTTCTATAAAATTCAGAACCAGACATGAACAGTGCTTAAAAAATATAGCCAAGTAAACTTATAATGTCCATTGTCGGAGCATCCAAACTAAGAAGATTGTATTAAATCATAGACGATAGTTTTGCACAAGGTATGGTGATACTTTGACTTCAATAAAAACAAAATGAAACAATTATTCAAGCGAAATAGGTAAAGCATATTGATGATGCCTATATTAAAATGAAGTTATTATTTTCAAATCAATACTTGTCATTCAGCGAGCATCTTCTTATATTCAAAACTCCAATAGCAGAAAAAGTATTTTTTCCAGTCTCATACTATGAACAAGAAAACAAATATCTACCATATAAAAAGAAAATAGTGAACCTACTTTGGAACAAAAGTTGCCAATAATCCATGTTTCCTTGCAATAGCCCTAATAACTTCACGGGTATATATTAAGTTGTCAGCAGAGAGCGGGCAGGTCGTGTGTCCCATGGCCAATTCAAACTGACCTTTCCCAGATTCTGCATGTAACTGTAAGAACATACCAAAATGAGAGGGAGGGGGGGCAAAAGGACAAGAAGAGAGAAAAGGACTTTCGATGAAAATTAAAGACTACATTATTCAATATTTTTCTACGGAAAACCAAACCTGTTCTTCTTCTCAGTCTATTGGAATGCATAATTGAGAAAGCTTTTATACGATAACAGAAATGTATAAGCTTCAGTAAATCATTTCCCAATTTTTTAGTAGTGAAACTGCATAACTAAAGCACTATGAGTCTGTGAGCTGTTTTGGTGGGGAAATCATTGAAGACTGGTCTATAGAAATAGAATGTGCTGGAAACAACAGTTTGAACTGCTTTGTCTTAGGTGGTTTTTAAATTCATATGCATTTTTTTTTTATAATCAGTGTTTTAGTAGTCTGTTTGATTCAATGTCTTATTTTCATTTGTGTCAAATTAAGGAATACAACTGAGTTTCTAGATTTATTTTGAAGGCTTGGAGCCTAGAGTTTTTCTCCTTCTCCTGTTCTTCTATTTTTCACAAGTTTTCTTTTTCGCTTGCTTCAATATTCGGATAAAAAGCTACTGTTCACAGCCTATTCCTAACCTATTACTTCTAAAACAAGTCTTATTCAACCTTAATTCCACATTGATTTTAGTATCATTCAACTAAGTCATTGGCAAGCACTTTATGGTGTGATTTGAATTCCTATGGTGAGCCCTGATTTTTCCTTTCTGTAAACAGTCTTTTAGTCGAGAGCAGCGGTTAAGGCATTTTGTATCAACACTTAAACATGAAAAGGTCAGACATGTCTAACTACCAATAATGGCAAGATATAGTTGGCATACTTCTGGTTTATTGAAAATGCTTCTAAAATTTGAATCTGTTAACAACGTTTGAGTTGTCTACAATACCTGCTCCACTGTAATATCCAAGGAATGAAGAGCACCAACTATTTCATCAAGTATGGGGGAAACTAAATCAAATGATGCTGTAGAGCAGTAGGGAGCTGAGTCAATGGGCACCCATTCTTCTTTCCCTTCCCTGAAAAAGATTTTCTGCTTCAATTTAACAACAAATGTCACAGCCAATTTGATGCTTAAAGGACAAAAGGTCATATACCATGATACACTCTTCAAGAGCACAAACTCATTTTCAAAACCTGCATCCATTACCTGAATATAGGCACTAGAAAATCAGATGACAGATATCTAATATGAAAATATAAAATAAAGTACTTCCCATTTATAAGTATCAAAGATATAAATGCCGGACATACCAAGTCGAACTCATCCTTTAAAACTTTTAAAACCCTTCGTAAGGCCTCTCTTGGGCAATATTCCCAAGGTTCACCAGGTCTAAGATGCATGTCAGCCAAAACCATTTCCTGCCGTTCCATCCTATAGTGGAAGAAACAGTATTAGTACAAATAGAGAGCAATTATAAGCATTTTCAAATCCCCTCAATAGACACTAAGGGAACACAAACTGAGATTTTTAAATTATATGTGAACTTTTTATAACCTAAGAACATTTGTAAAAAGTATTTCTACACCATCTTCTCCTTGCAAATTGGTTATGCTGTTGAATGAGCAATCTGCAACATTTTTATTTTCTGCCAAACAAATGTGACTTTTAGCTAAATCAGTGACTCAAGATAAATAAGTGGTCGCCCAGTACTTGTAATTTTTTTTAGGAACTTAATATTGTCTATTGTAGGGATATAAGGTGGTTTTTCGAATGAAATGGAGAAGTGAGACAACCACCATAGCAGTTCTAGGATACGAAGAGGACAGCTGCCAATGCTGTTCATTCAGGATGACATCATATTAGTTTTAATTTCTGCGGTCCTTTTGTGAGATAGGATGTAGGATAGCACCTTGCATCCCTATGGTGCAGCTTTTTGAGTTGTTTCCCCATCTGATATTCAATTTTAGAACTCTTGTCTTGATTTTTTGTTCCTTTTCTTTATTGGAGGATGTCCTCCTCGCCAAATTGATAATGCACCTCTTTTCTTTCTAATCAAAAGCTCTTTTATTTTAAGAAATAGCAAATTAACTTCTCCTCTAAGGATAACCTTATATTTTTTTGTGGCCTGAGTTGATAAAAGTCAGGCACAAGTATCTGGTGATCAAGAACATGCAATATCCAAGTGGAGTGCCTTTGCCTAGGGATCTGATAATGAGAATAAAAAAGTGGAACTAGAGCATAAATTGTTCTCTCTGGCAATCTTCAGTCAGATGCCTGATCTGGTCTGTACTAGGTCCTTGAGCACTAATCTTTCACAGGCATATTGACATGTTTTAGTTGCAAATGAAAATTTTAAAAACAGAAAGTGCATGGAAATACATGACAGCATAAAATAAAACACCAGTGACAATCTCAGATGTAGAAATAGTACCATGGAATTTTCTTTCTGGTTGTTACATCAGGTATTAGTCTGATCTCACCTACTCCAGTAAGACCAGTCTCATCTGATGGAGAATCAGCAGCTGAACTCATCCCCATAGATGCATGAGTCAAGCCGACACCATTCTTCCTAACAATGTCACTGAAGCGCTTTACTGGAACAGCCTGAAAAGACAAATGGAAATTAAAACTATAAAACTAACTATGCTAGAAGACTAATAGTGAGGTCTAGAATGCTTTCAAGTTTTCCCATATGTCACACACCAAAGGAAGTTTATAATTCTTTTCTATGCTTCCTTAAAAAATCTCTCATGGAATCATGACAAAGGCAGAACCAAGCTACGGGAAAGCACTATCAAAAATCCAAATTTAAAAATAAAACTTACACGACATCGGTGCTGTCCAGAGGTGTCAACCCACATGACACGAACAAGTGAACTGCTATTTTCTAGAGCTCTACTCTCAATCTTCACAGGGTTGACAGAAACAGTATCCTTTGAACTAAAAGCATTTGCATCCACATTAATCTTGTAAAATTTAATAGCATTTAGAGCAAAAATGTCTTTAGCTGCTTCAATAGCTTCAGCTAATGTGAGATCACCATCAATGCATGCATCACGTAGAACAGAAAATAAACATTCGCGTGCTTTCTTTGCACCTGAAAAGGCATGAGCAATAGTTTTAAATGATTATCTTTATAAAGCTTCCAAGAAATATGGCAACTCCATAAGTTTATTAGAAGGAAAAAAGCATGGTCTTTCAAACTTCCTAATTTACAAAACCAAAAAATACAGGTACCCCATCGATGCTTCCAGATGCTCATTTTCCTACAAACTAATTTGGTAGTGATGTATGTACGCATCAATGACTGATTACTCCACTAACAAGGGAGCATATCAGCATGCAGAAATGTTCCAAGGACAACAGAAGCCTTTGCTTGGGATCAAGTATTTTCCTTACTTTTCTTGAAGGAAGATTGATCCTAAGTTAAACAAGAACAAATCCCTAACCATGTGCAATTTTTTGAAATATTCCTAGCTGTCACCTCCACCATAATGAAGTGACAATATATGAAATACTAGTCTTGTAGAGATTGAGAAACATCCAATGATATGAAATATAAAGAAAATATATTCTGACATGGTTGCCACAGGAGTCTAGTATAAAACTTGTATCTTATGTAACCATAGATAGATACATTTTGGACAGTAAATTAGCTATTTTCTTACATAAAGGACACAAAAATTGATAAAGTATGTTAATCCTAAGAAATTAGGCCACAGTCCAACATCATCACATACAATAAGACACAAAAGGAACAGTGCATCTACTTTATAGTCATGTGCAGAACACTTACAAAATAAACTACAGACTTTAGATCAATGAAAGTTCAGGCAAAACATGCATTATTATCAAGACTGGATATAATATCCATTCACAAGAAAATAAACAAACCTAAGTAGTAAGTTTCAGGAAATGCATAGCCATCTGTGCTGAACATAACCTGCAGGTTCGTTGACATTGACATCAAACATCATTAGTATAGACAAACTTCATGAGCATCATTGGAAAAGAACAAATAAAACTCATTGAAGATAGAGTTCTGAAATGTGTAAACTAATCACTATGTACAGAATCCATTTTTTCTGTATTTTCTCAATAGGGACTGTTGTCACCTTCTTTATTGGGGCTAATTCCAAAAGTTCATTGACAGAAGATATCATGCCATGGACACTGAGTTTAGGAACAGCCAATCCAAAGTCAAGGTACACCTGAAAGTAAAGACATTGGATCATTTTCACAAGAATTTGTGGGCAAGCATCGTAATTACATGTATAGAAAGTAAAAAGAATTCATTGGAAACTAATGATTTCACCTGGGGATAAACAGAGGCAAGGTATGATGCTTCCTTTGAAAATGGGTATGATGCATGTAAGAGAACAACTCGACACTTGGAAAATCTCTCATCGTCAAGAAGCATTCGAAGATGAAGAGGATTGGACAACCGTAAATCCAAATCTTTGTCTCCAAAACTAAATTTGAGAAAGAACAGTTATTTAATAATTAAAAAAAAAATGTAGGAGCATTTAGATTATCAATTCCTTGTCTTAGCTATAAATAGGGAAACGAAAATAATGATTGCATGTGGATCAAGCTGAATCCATCCACCCCACCCACAGAAACTAACAGTTTCCTTTAAACTATTTAGTTACGGCCATTAGAATTTACATGGCAATACTTGAATGAATGAGGTCCTTAACATTAACTTCAAAATTAAAACTATTAAGCTTCACATATTGGGTTTTCAGCTCAATGGTACTCTTGCCAAGCAAGAGAGTGAGGTCTCAAGTTCATGTCCCACCTTTGTCAATTCATCACTGATCTCAAAAAATAAATAAATATATAAACAACAGTCAGCTTTGGACTGAAGTCTAGGTTTCCAGTTCCTTTTCCATAATTCCCAGAAATAATCAGAGCACAAGTGCAACTAGTTTAACAAAGCCAAAAATCTTTTTTACCCGGTGTGTATCTGCATCGGCAAGTCAAAGCTTAGAGAAACCTCTAGACTCAGCGTGAAAATATAGTCGATAAAGCTTTTGTTTGCTATGCGAGTAGGGTTCCCATCTGCAAAGAAGAATGGATCAATTATTAAATGCAATAATGGTAGAACAGAAAAATCCACATTTCACACTCACCACGTAAAACTTCAGTGAGGCCTTTCTCAGCATCTTTTCTAGCAACATTTGTATTAATTTCTAGACCACTGCGGTATGCAGCTATGCTTTTCAAACCAACTATCTTATCAGCAACTGTAATAGATTGTAAGAAACTAACAGAAAAAAAGGACAGCTCTACTTATAACCATTAAAACATAAAATAGCATATGCACAAAAAATGCCCACAGCTAACTAAAAGGATATGATTTCAATTTTCTAACAAAAGCTTCAGTGAACTTGTCCAGTGTCCAGCCATCTGGTATCTCCTGTAAAAACACAGAATAAAAAGAACAGCCTCATAAGACCCTAAAATTAAAAGGGCCATAGAGACACTGATGACTGCATATAAAAATTCTGAATTTTTAACAAATAAAATAATATCATTCCATAAAAAAAAAAATAGGTGAGTGATTTTAAGAAAAGAAAATAATAATCAGAGATCAGAAAAAAAAAATTAAGAAACCATTCAAGGGTCATTATTAATTTCTACCTCTTGATCAAAATTTAAGTCAAGGTTTATATATTAATGCCTCATTGGCCTAGATATTAATGCCTGCTTCATAATACACAACCACCATTAAAACAAAAAGGTATGACCCCAACAACCCATGAAAGCTACAAAGAATTAATATCACAGACTGGCTTAAATGCTGATAACATTAATTTAGTGCAAAATATAAGAGTATCTCACACTATCAAGAATTTCCTCAGCTAAGGTTTCAATTCTCAAAATTCGACCAACAAAAGGAGCCAAACTCCTGTGCCACTCAATACCAAGCTTCTCATCCAATTTCAGTCCATCGTCAATCAATATAGCAGATATCCTCGCAGCTTCAAAGCATTTCAAGCTACTAGATTCCAACCCTGACGATCTGCGATATTCTTCAACACCTTTCAATGAATTCTCACATCCATACAACTCCGCAATCTCCCTCACATTTCTCTGCCAAAAAACAAAATAAACCCATAATTATTATCATTATGATTGCATAAAGAAAGAAATACGTGAAGAAATACGTGAAGATATACGTGTTATTTTTGTCCGTGTGAGGAGGGTACCTTGAAGGAGAGGGAGTGAGGGGCAAAGGACAAGGCAGCGGTGCCAGTGGCTTCAGTGAAGGCATTGATGAAAGAAAATGAAGAATCGAGAGCTACAATGTTGTGAGCATGAGCGTCTACTAATCCCACCTTCTCTATTGCTTCTCTTAACTCTGAAAACTCCATTTTCTTAATTTCTTGTGTGTGTGTCTGTTTATTGCCTGTTTATTTGACCAGAGGTAGAAGAAGCGGTCCTTTTTGTGTTCGGTTTTGGACCTTGTTCCAGTTCAGTTAGAGCATCTTGAATAGAAGATGCTATTTTAAAGAGGTAAAATGATAAAATAATATTTTAAATAATATAAATATAGTTTTTTTTACCATATATGTTCCAATGGAAAAACACTATTTGAAAAGCCAATTTTATTAAAATAAAATAAATAAATGTTTTATTTTTTTTAATGATTTTAATGTTATTTTTTTTCTACATGGCTAAATTTAATTGGTTTATTTTTTTGTTGGTCCCACTTTGTTAGTTTTGGCTCTTTTAAGAGATATGTAGGAATAGCTTTTATGGAAAAGAAAAGGCATTTTAGTTTTTTGTTTGATTTTTTTTTAAAATATAAAAAATAAGTAAAGAAAAGCTAAAATATTAATTTTTTATTTTTAACTATCGTTTTAACTTCTTCATTAGATATGCTCTTATTAGCTGTGCCCAATTCTATGTAAGGAAATTAATAATTAATTATAAAAATGTGACCTTATAAGCGTAGATTGACTTTTTCTAGCCTTCTCTGTCAGGCATGGTCTTATTTGTCAATAAATCTCCAGGTGGTCTAAAAATGCACGTCAGAATCAGATAATATGAGGGGTATTCATAATTATCTTAAAAAAATAAAATAAAAAGTGATTTCCCATAAAATATTTTTCTAATGTTCTCATGTTTAGTTATAAAAAAAAATAATCAATAAAATTTATTCTACAGCAAAAAATTTTAAATTTTAAATAAAAAATATTATCCAGTTTAAATATCAGAAAATAAAATGTCAATAAGATATTATATAAGTCTCAAGTGATTTAAAAAACTTATTTATAACTACATTAAGTCTCATCTCTCATGTGATGTATAATTATGTATATAAAGAAAAATGAGAATAGCTTCTATATAATGAAAAATTTTAAATTTGTTTTAAAATATTTTTAAAACAAAACGTAAACGGGAAAGGTTTTTCAAGTGAAGTCTGGAACTGGGGCAGGTTCACTTAATTATGGACAGATGTCATCTCATCTGAAGTGCGTTGACATGGCTTTAGATGCTAAAGCTGAGTGTACTGGGCTGGTCCGGTGCTTGCCACCGCTTCAAAGGATGACACCGTTCACCTGCTAGGTAATAAAGATTTAAAAATATTGGGTTTATCTGTAAAGTTAGATCGAAGAATTTTGGTTTATCTGTAAAGTTGAATCTGGCTCTAACATCAACAAATATTAAATTTGGTTCAAACTACTTTGTAAAGCTAAACTCAAGAGTCTCGTTATTTTATCTGATCCAAACACTTGAAGCATGGCAGTCATGTCATGCACTGGTGCTTGGAGTAACAGTCATCCAGTAAAATCTGAATTAATCATTTTGTTTTTAATCATTTTTTAAATGCTAAATATATTTTATAAAAAGAAAAGAAAAAAACAATCACACCTCCACTTAATGCTTAGCAAAAAAAATTTAACAAGAATAATTTTGTTATCACACTTCTAATTGACAATATCCTATATCTAGATAAACAGTAAAATAAGCATAAGTTGTTTTCGTATATTGTATAATTTTATCTCAGTAGTATTGTATCTTCTATTCACCTAGAAGAAAAAGAAAGAGAGAGATAGATGTGAAGATTGAGTTGTTAGAGAGTGTTTGAAAACACGGGTCATTCCGTGTTTTAAAAAAGTTCAATTTTTATTTAATTTTTTGCTAAAATTTTATTTTGTATATTTTGAATCATTTTGATGCGCTGATCTTAAAAATAATTTTTAAAAAATAAAAAAATATCATTTTAATATATTTCAGCATGAAAAACACTTTAAAAAACACTAACAGCTACACTCTGCACTCTCAAATATGCCAACATCTCACTCTTTTGAATTCAAACCATCACTCCGTACTCTTGTTTTATAAGGCCTACAAAGACAGAAGTATGAAAAATGGAGGAATATATGTGTGTGTGTGTGTGTGTGGAAATAAAGAATCGAAGAGGGTCTATCCGACTTTCATCATACTATTATTATTATAGAATACTAAAAGGTAAAAGGTGTGGATGAATTATTATAGATTGACACTTTTCGTATACTCAAAAAATACTGTGTATTTACTTTTTATATTCTAATAATTCAATTTAGTCCTCAAAATCCTTTTTTGAATGATTTGATCCTGATTTAAACCCAATTACTTTTAATTTCTTAGACAATGATAAAATTAGAAGAAAATTGTGAAATGAAAACGGTGTCAATCATTGATTGTATACCAAAGATTTTACAAAAAATATACTTAGATTCTCAATCTTTAAAAATAACAATATTTATTAGATTTAAATCCCATTAGATTTTCAAATTTCACTTTTGATATAAAAGTTTTTTTAAATTATTTTTAGTTCCTAGCTAGACAAAAAAGATAAAAATGAGTGCCGGATTCCTATGATAAAAACAAAATCACCATTAACACCATTTTTAACTACGGAAATGATTTTTCTTGATATTCATGGTTTTTATTTTTAACTACTAAAATAATTTTTGTTGGCATTTATAGTTTCCATATAATAAAAAAGAATTTGATAGTGTTTTTAAAACCTCAAATTTGCCTAAAAAAATTGCAAGAAGCTGCACGGTGCATTCATTCACGGTAAAAACACCAAATTGGTAATTTAAAATATCAGCAATGTCTATCGTGGTTTTTTGGTGGAAAAAAAATCACCAATAGAGCATATGTAGGCGCAATATCACATGTGATGTAAAGAGTGTTTGGAAACACGAGCTAATTTGTATTTTAAAAAATTTAATTTTTTTTGTTAAAAATTATTTTTTTATGTTTTGAATCGTTTTGATGCGCTGATTTTAAAAATAATTTTTTAAAAATGAAAAAACATCATTTTGATGCATTTCAGCATAAAAATATATTTTGAAAAGCAACCGTAACCGCACTCCCAAACAGGCCCTACTGGAGGACTGTGAGCCTAATTAATACATACAAGCCTTCAAGTTCAAGCAATGATGTGGTTTGGCCCACGCTAACTATTTAACACTAGGTTGGTGGCCAACTTTATTCAGGGACTCGCACTACGTCGTAGTTTAATTTTTTTATATAAAAAATATGAATAACAAATTAAGATTTAAAAGTGTTAAATTTATCTATAACACTAGATTCAAGAAAGTATTGGGTCTCATTGTAATGTCAGATTCAGATTCAAGAGTCTTGAGCTAGGCAAGGCTGCAAGACCTAAAAAACTTGGAACCGACGCCCCTATCAACCCAAGCAACTTGGGTTCACCCCTTTCCAGCCTCAAGTTACTTGTGTCTGGAAGGGGATGTCAGACCCAAGTTAATAACGAAAGTAGTAATAATAATAATTGATTTTACTCTTCAAATCAAATCTATATTTTTTTCGATAGTAATAATATTTATTTCAAATTTAATAATTTTTATAATATCAATAATAATATTAAATTTGTCTGACCCAAGTTTTATAGTTTTTAATCGCTTCAAATAAAATTTATAGTTTTTCTTCGATAGTAATAATATTTTTTAAAATTTATTATTAATAATAATAAACTCATCTAACCCAAGTTCTTATAGTTTTTAATCCCTTCAAATTAAATTTATAATTTTTCTTCAATAGTAATAATATTTTAACGTGCGGTTCTGCTATCCAGGCACGTAGGTCTGGCCCTTGCGTCTAGGATTTGGCTGACATGTTTGACTCTAGTATCATGTGTCTGTCAACCATGCTATTCCTCAGCGCTAGACCCCCAAAAATCCAAATTGTCCCAAACCATCATTTCAATGCTAAATGTATCACATAAAAAAGACAATCTCACCCCCAATTACAGCCTAACAAATTTTTTTTGCAAGGACAAACACTTCATCACACTACTCCAATCTATAGTGTTTTGTGTTTTAGTGAATAATATAAGGGTGAACAGTGAAAACTTCACACCATTTAGCTTTTGTTATAATGTGATATGCTGCCGTTGAATAATTTTATTGTTTAGAAAAAATAAATGTGTAGACTTTTTCAATGCGTTTTTTTTTCATTAAAAATTCTTAATAAAAAATTAAAAAGCTTGTGCATGCATCAAATTAAAAAAATTAAGAGATAGATGTAAATCAAGATATTTGATCTCACAAAAAGGATCATTTATCTAGCTGTGTTTAATAACTTTATTTCTTTAAATAAATTTTTTATTTAATCAAATGATTATCCATGCCACTAAAATGTAAAAAAGTTATTAACAATAACTAAAGACTACACTAAAAAATAGAAATATAGATGTAGATCAAGATATTTGATATCGCAACACGGGTCATGTATCCAGTTGTGTCTAATAGCTTCGTATCGTAGAATAAATCCTTCATTTAATCAAATGATTATAGAATTGGCCCACACTACATCACGGGTTAGAGCAAAAATGATTTTGAACATAAAAAAAGTTTAGGCGTCAATAACATGTTTCCTAAAAAATGGATTTAAACCATGAATTCAAAATCAACTACAAACTAGACAATGACTTTATCTAATATTGAGATATAAACATATTGGATTTACCTGAGTCAACTTGAGTTGGCCTGTGAAACCAGCAAGAATAATCTTGCAAAAAACAAATCAAGAAGCTTAGTCTCCAATTAACTTAATATTGAATGACAAAATTGGTAAAATGCAACACTAAATTAAAAAACAACAACTCAAGTGAATTCGAGTCAACTAACCAAACTTATGACACAGTTCATACACGTCACCAAAATCAATATATTTCTTATCGTAAATATTATTTCCATTGAATTAGACGACAATAAAGCATTTTAGATTTTTTTATATGAAATATTTTTTAAAAGAAAAAAAAACTAGGCATGTGGGCTGAGATAGCTAAAATAGATCATTGATAACAAAAAGTAAAATTATATTTTATTTAGTTTTAAGTTAAAAAAAAAATGTATTATCGATTACAAAAGGTGAAGTTTTATTTTAAATTGTGGGAAAAAATGCATAAGACAACAAAAAAGAAAAAAAATAGCCAGCAGTTTGGCTTCACCAGTCAAACATGCGATCCAGGTCATAGATTCAATCGGGTTCAATAATTTTTTTCTTCTTAAATTTATTTTTAACCTAAATAAAAATTGAAAAAAAAAAGATAAAAAAAATAACTCATGCATGCAAGCCTGTGGGTTAACGCGATTGAGCCTTCGAAAGGAAGAGCCAGGCTCGTGTGCCTTTATTTTTTTCTTTTAAAGGGGCGAACAACCTATTTTTTTTTTTTAAAAGCAAACAACGTGTCATCTGTTAACCCAGATTGCTGGTGGCTGGAAAATTAGGGCAATTGATTTTTTTGCTTGAAAAACCTAATTTTTAAGTTGTTTCAACCCAAAAATGCATTCTCAACACCCTTAGAACACTTAGAAATCAATTCTGAAGTCGTCCAAAAACCTGAGATCAAACCTGGTTAATTTGTCTTCCTCAACTTAGTTCTAGTTTTCAGGTAACATTGAGGCTCTAAATAATAACTAGGAAACTCATTTCATTGCAGGAAATCTGTGGACACTGAGAACAACTATTTTGATGATCAAAAGTGGCATGAGTGATGACTGTCTCTCAATGTCAGAATCTGACAATCTCTCTCTTCTCTCTAAAAAAATCTTTACACCAAAACTAGATTGCAAAACAATTGAGGAACTAGATGGGTATAACCTGTAAAGTTAGAGGAATCAACTGAGCTTTTTGCAAGAACTTTGAACCCCTTGTTCGTTTTCAACACTCTTTCCACATTGGTCCTCCTTTCAATCTTGTTTTTTGTCAACAAATTTGAATTAATTCTCTTTTAATTTTGTCATGAAACAATGCAATAGCTCAAAAAAAGAAGTTTGAGGACCAAAATAATTTTCTTAAAAATATTAAGTCCATTTGACAGGCTCCACTGCGCAAATGTCCATAGTTATTCTCCCACGCATTTTAGTGTTTTCTATAATTTTTCCTGGTTATAGTACCCCTCCACTCTATAAACACAGTAGAGTTGCTGGTTATAACCTTTTGCTCCTTATAAATTGCATAGGAAATAGGAAAAAACTTCTTTTTATTTTTCATGACGATTCATGTATTTTAATTTTTTATCAGTTTGTTAATAACGAGGGGAGAGGATTAACATAGTACTCAATAGGCAACCAAGTAGAAGCAGATTATAGTGTTTGTTTTTGTGTTATAACATACTTTTCAAAGTGTTTTTTAAATTGTTTTTTGATATGAATATTTTTAGTGCTTTTAGAAGATATTTGTGTGTTGGTGTCCAAAAAAATAAAAAAAACTTTATTGCTGTTGAGACAAAACCAAACACATATAAAGCATTAGAAATTTACTGTTGAGACGTGTCAAGAAGCTAGATATGGTCAATTGTTTGTTAATGATAGCTTTTACAGATTATGAATAGCATAATCCATGATTATATCTCACTAGGAATGAACTCACGCTATGTTGTGGGCCACATGCGAATTGGGTCATGAGCCAGGACCCATTAGACTTGGATCCTGCGCACGACCCATTATTATTGGGTCGTGGCACAGGACCCAAGCGAATTGGGTCCTGACAATGGCCCATTACCACTGGGTCTTGACGCAGTTGCACTTGCAGGACAACCCAAGTGCTAGGTCTCACCACGTGGTGCGCAGGTCTGGTTGGGTGCTCTTGGTAAGCCAGCGTCACGTGGCGCTCAGGTCTAACCCAGCGCAAGGGCAGGCAGCCCAGGCGCCAGGTGTCCCCACGTGGTGGTGCAGGTCTGGCTCACGCCCAAGGCAGGGCAAGCCAGCCCCAGCGCCACGTGGAGCTCGGTCTGACTTAGCGTAAGGGTAGGGCAGCCCAAACGCCATAAATATTATTATTTTTATTATAAGTGAAGGTATTAATATTAAAAATAATATTATTTGTGTTATAAATATTACTATTTCTATTATAGTTCAAAGCATTACTATCAAAAATATTATTATTTGTGGTATGAATATTATTATTTGCGGTACAAATATTTTTATTATAATTGAAAGTAATAATATTTATTTTTATTGTAATTCAAAGTATTAATATACAAAATATTGTTATTTGTGGTACAAAGATTATTATTTTTATTATCATTGAAAATATTAATATTAAAAATAGTATTATTTGTGATATAAATATTATTATTTGCGATTCAAATGTTTTTTTTTTGTTATTATAATTGAAAGCATTAATATGAAAAATAGAATTATTTATGTTCTGAACATTATGATTTTTATTATAATTCAAAGTATTAATATCAACAATACTATTATTTGGGGTATAAATATTATCATTTTTATTACAATTGAACTAATAATATTTAGAACACAAATTATAATATGTTTGATATTAATACTTTCAACTATAATAAAATATAATAATATTTATAAGAGAAATAATTATATTTAAAAACCCAAAACCCAATAGCCCCAGGTCCTGACAAAGGACCCACGAAAATTGGGTCCTGATGCAGGACCATTTAGCCCTGGGCACAGGGCAAGCCAGCCCCATTGCCACGTCAGGTCTAACCCAGTGCAAGGGCAGGTCAACCCAGGTGCCAGGTGTCCCCACGTGGGGGCACGGGCCTGGCTGATACCCAAGGCAGCCCCATCAAAACTTGAAGTGATCATTTTCTCTCTAATCATTTATTCAATGCCAAATACATCTCAGTGAAAAAGACAACCCCACCCCTCGCAACTCTTTGTGGCACGGGCTAAGCTGCAATTCTACTGCTCCAATCCATAATATTTTAAGTTTAGGTAAACAGTAAGAGGGGCATCAAATTTTTTAGTATATTATATAATATAATTTTTGTTATGTTACTATGTATTTTAGTTGTCTGTCCTTTTTCTATTTTTCTCTCTTAAATATTCTCTCTTTAATGGAACAAAAAGTTTACATACGTGCAATGTTATGTTTATTTTTTTAAAATCGAAATGCGTGTCTTTGATAAATGGTGGCGTAGGGGTCAAACCGAATTTAAAAAAAAACTAGTAACTGTTCACATCAAGAACAAACAGTGAACATTACTAAACTAGTTATATCGCTCCACCGCATGTTATATATTTTTATTTTTTATAATTTTTTTTTGTATATATAGGTTTTTTTAATGTATTTTTTTAATTTAAAAAAATTAAGTGTAAATTAAAAAATTTATGTATACATATAGTCAAATAAATTGAGAATTATATGCGCTAATAAATAAATAAAAAATCATCAATGACACCTAAATATAAAACTTAAAAAAATCAAGAGATATATATAAATTAAGATATTTAATATCACAAGATGAGACATTTACTCGACCATATTTGCTAATTTTTGTTTATTAAAATGTTTTTTTATTTAATGAAACAATAATAGAAATAAAAAATATATTAAATTGATTGAATAAAATAAAAAATAAAAAATATAAAAAACTACACATATTATAAATATTATCTGAAAAATAAATATTTTTTATTTTCAATATTATAGTTCATCCATACAAAAGATAAAAAAAAATCAATAATGAATTAGAAAAACCCCTTCGAAATTAAACACATAACCAAAAAATCATCATCATTTAAAAAAATGCTCTCTAAACAAAATAAAAGAGAGAAGTGATAATAATGTAAATATAGTTAAGTTTTATTTTTTAAAAATAAAAAATAAAAAAGAAGCATTGATTGAAATAAAAATATAGAAAAAAAAAGGACCAGATGTTGTTGGGTTTGACAAGCTAGGCACTCTCGCTTGGTCCATTTCATTAGGGCCCACGCGCAACCAAGCCCTTTATTTTAACTGTATCAGGGGTGAAAGACATGTCGTTTACCCCAATTTCTTTTGAAAATCAAAACACGTATCTTAACCTGTTTTTGACCCAAAACATCTTAAAAACCATGATAAATCTATCTATAACCTCAAAAAACTCGAAAAATTGCCTAAAAAACCGAACTCAACCCGAATTTAAAAATCAACTCGAGCTCGTATATGTTTTTTCATGAATTTTTTAGGTAAAAAAACAGCTAATATAAACTTCCATACCATTTAGATTATAGGTAATAAATAATAATTATATGTTGAAAATTAACCTTGAACTTTTTTTGTGCTCTGCATAAATAAATGTACTTGGAACAGTGATTTTTCTTTATCTCTCGCTCCTTATTTCACCAACAATGAGATTCCCAGGAAACTCATATACCTCTCTCATCTTGTTTAGCAATAACATTTTAATTCTCTTTCTGCTTGCTTGTTCATAGGAGAGGGAAAAAATATCTCTCTTTCTCTCTCTCTCTCTCTCTCAAATATATCTCCCACCAATTAAAGATGTTAGCATATCTAACTCAAAGTCAAATATCTTCTAAATAGGGCTATAAATTTTCTATAATTACCAAGAAAATATAAAAATAAAAATTTAACTTGCGATGTATTCAAGCAGTCCCTGGTTTGGGCTGGGCTGGAAATGGCTAGAAACTTTTTAAGAGTTAAATTGGTTCACATGGGCTGGTCCCTGCTCCATTACCGACTAGTCTTCTTTTTATCTTAATAGCTTCCTCCTTCTCTAGCTTCACTGTTTTGAATCTTTTGATCTGCGATTTTCTTCTAACTCTTCCTTCCTTGATGGCTTCTTCAAGCTCCGGAAACTCAATAGCTGCATCAGGTAGGAACTCAATTACCTTCTTTAACCATTTCAATTCACCAATTTCTCAATTGTTGAGTTTGTTTTGCAGAGGCTGTTCAGGTTTTGGTCTCTTCTCTGGCAGATGAATCCCCCACTGTTCGACAATCCTCCATGGCTTCTCTGAAGGACATCGCTAGCTTGTAATTCATTGCCCTCTCTCTCTCTCCGTAACAATAATAATGTCTGTGTATTTATCAATTGAGATATTTATGTTGATGAGTCCAATTCTAGGAATCCGCTTCTGGTTCTTGATTGTTGCTATACGGTTTCTCGAGGCGGACGTCGAGTACGAATCCTGCTATTCTCTTTCTTTTTTAAATCTGAAATTAATTTAGAATTTGGACCGTCTAATTCTTTTATTTGTTTATTTAATTCTCTTATCAGCGATTTGGGAACATGGCTGGGGTGTTTCAAGTGATGGCACTGGGAGTTAGTGCATTAAACGAAGGAGATGTTGATCCTTCTTTCATGGCAAAGCTTGCAAAGATTGCCACCACAGAAATGATCTCGTCTAAGGTGCATTACTTTGTGCTTATGGTTTTCGTTTCTCATTGCTTAGTTGGTGACACTTCTTGGACTTAATAATTTTTTACTGTGTTTTTGTTTGTACATTATTTGTTTACTTTGTAAACTGTACAAAGTGAAGTCCCAGGAGCATGAAAATTGATGGTACATCTTGGTGTTGAATTGAATTACCAGTTTTGTGGCTGAGTAGACATGTTTAGAAGTTCAAATCCGCCTAAAAAGGGGATTGAATGGTTTCTTTTACTCACCAAAAACAAAAGCAAAGAGAGTGTTGTCAGTGCGTTAGTACAATTACAATCAGATAATCAGCAGTGATTGATGGGTGAACTATAATAAGCATATCTATGTTCAAAGTCTCTCTCTCTCTTTTTAATTAAGATCAGTGCATGTCATCACCAAAACTGGCAAAGATGTTTCTTAATTAATTTCAATAAGCATAAATATTACTGTTAAACACTTGAGAGTTGAGACCATTCGACTTTCTTAACTAATTAATTTGTTAAGGAGTGATGGCTGGTTTGCTTCCTTCTGCTGTTCTATGATGTCCGAGAGGAATTAAAAAACATGTGAATGAATAATTATACATAATACATCCTTAGCAGCTTGTTTCCTATGGGGAAAAGATGTTCTTTTATCAATAATGTTTGGAAATGAATTTTATTGATATTGCTTTTGGATTAATGTTTGGATTAGTTTGGGAAGTAAATTGTTTATGCAATTGCTCTATCAGCTGGGCCGGCTGTCTTCAAGTATCCCTTCTCCCTCTCTCCCATTAAGAGGTGAGGATGATGCTTTGGATCCTTGAACCCATAGGCATGTTTCCTCGAGTTTGTTGGTGACTTGGTGTTTCATTTTGTTAATTATTCCTTGTATCTACAATCACAATACATTCATGTGTGACCTCTTGTAATAATTTGGATCATGTCACTTTGGCATTTTGGGGTTCGTTGCTGTCAATTTTTTGACCTTGTATTTTTATTATGCATCACTTGTTCAACAAATGGAAAATCCACATAACATGCTTTATTATTTTTCTTATTGAGATAGGAACTAAATGCTGACTGGCAAAGGGCTGCAGCAGGCCTATTGGTTTCAATTGGTTCCCATTTGCCTGACCTTGTAAGTTTCTTGCTTTTGTTGCCGAGTCTTAATTTTCTTTTCCCTTTTGTCCTTCTTTTGATGTTCTTTGATAATTGTTGCTCACTTGATTTGGCAGATGATAGAAGAAATTTTTCTTCATTTGTCAGGGCCGAGTTCAGCTTTGCCAGCTATGGTTCAAATACTCGCAGACTTTGCTTCGGCTAATGGTTACTTATCTAACATAATGCACCTTGAAGTTTGGTTTATCTTTCTAGGTTGCTTTTGGCGATTGCAGTTTGGCTAAATAAACTGAAGTGTGTGTTGTTTTTTTCAATTCATTGAAGCTATACAGTTCATTCCACGACTGAAAGGTGTGCTTTCCAGAGTTTTACCTATTCTTGGAAATGTGCGAGATGTCCATCGGCCAATATTTGCAAATGGTATGGCCATTTTAAGTGATTTCTTAGGGTCCTTTAGAAGCAAGTTGAAACTATCTAATGCCAGGATCAAAGAGTTTATGAGAATCACCTCATATCCTGGCATAAGGTTTGTTGTTAGGTATTTGAATTGGATTGCTGTTTGTTTATTCCTTCATTTCTTTTTACAAATTTAGGTTCCACTTCTAATATTTCCTGGATTAGTGGGATAGGATTGGACTGCAAACCATATTTGACTAAGAGTGTGTTTGAGAGTGTTTTTGCTTCTGATTTTGGATGCTTTTCAAAAGTGTTTTTGACTTCAAAAAACATCAAATTGATGTTTTTTTAGTGCTTTCTAATGGTTTTGATGTGCTGATGTCAAAAATTTTAAAAAAATTTTGAAAAAATTCATTTTGTTGTATTTTTAAGTGAAAAGTTATTTTGAAAAGTATACTGCACCACAATCTCAAATACACAGTAATGCTAATATAAAGCATTGGACAATTTACATTTATTAGGTCAAATTGATATGATAGCACAATTTCATCATTTTTGTTGGGTTTAGTGAAGTTAGTTTGGTTGTTTATGAAATGTGAACAGAGAATGGAAATTTTGCTGCGGCGGCCTTTTTATTTAGTTCTGTTTGCTCAGTCTTCAAAAAAATAAAGGAAATATCCTTTATGTTTTTTAATTAATTTCATAATTTTTTGTCTCATCATTGCACCCATTTTCATCGTCAAATATGATGAGCAACGAGGCTTAAAATAAAAGAAGAAATGCTGATGTGAATGGGTATGTTGGATTTACTAGCTAGAGTGACTGATTGAGTCTGATGAAGTATCCTTTGCTAAGCTTGAACTTACATCTTATGCTTTCCTTTAGGGTGTGCTCTGTTTTTATTGTTTTGTATTCTCTCCTGATCTGATTGTAAATACCCTGCTGCTTATGTTGTATTCTGTTCTTTTGTAGCATTTAGATGTTGGTGTCAGGCTGCTTGGCAATATAACATGGATTTCCCCTCACTTTCTCCTCTTGATGCTGATGTCATGTAAGATCATGATCCCATTTATTGTTTTTTTTCCCCAACACATTCTCACAACATTATGTCTAAGAAAATTGTCATTTAGTGCAGGTCGTTTTTAAATTCTGCCTTTGAGCTTTTATTGAGAGTATGGGCAACTTCAAAGGATCTTAAGGTTTGTAAAATATTCCTTTCATATTATAACATTTTTCATTTGGGTTACGGCCTGCAGGGGCACCTTTTATTGCAGTAAATGCACCTTTAGCATTGTATCGACAATTATTTCACCTTGTATCCAGTCAGTTATCTTCCATTGAACAAAACATGTCTTATCATGCTTAAGCTGAGGCTAGTAATACTTATCCTCCAAAGCTGACACTGTTTTATCTTTTCCTTCATGACCCTTTAAGTACCATGCAAGTCTCGAATCAATTTCTTGCGTAGGGATGTGTAGGGGATACACAATCAATTACCTTTCATTAAGTAACCATCATGTATATGAAAATCTCAATCAGCTTGACCATTAGAACACTTCTCCTATATCTTCTGAAAATCAACATCTTCAGTGTACAACTCCTTCAAACACTAAAACCCAAAATCTTGCTATGAAAAGTGATTAGTAGGGCAACTCGCATACTCATTACATCAACCACCTTGTTCTGAACTTTGGCTTTGTGCTTTAGACTAAAATTGAACTTCTGAAGGAGTGTAATCCACCTGGCCATCTTATCTGTATTGATTTTCTTCTAACTATTCAAGGACTTCGAACCTTCATGATCTAAATATAAGACAAAATCTCTATTAATCAAATAATGCTCTCAAATTCTCAAAGCCCTTACCACAACATAGAGTTCTTTATCATAGGTAGTCTACTTCAAGCAAGCTTCATTCAACTTCTCACTGAAAAAAGGCTATAGGACGTTTCTCTTGGGAAACAACTCCTCCAATATCCACTCCGCAAGCATGACACTCAACCTCAAATAACTTGTCAAAGTTGGGTAAAGCAAGCATTGGAGCATTACATAACTTCTCTTATATCAAGGCAAAACTTTGTTCTTCTTTCTCACCCCACTTAAACTTTCCTTTCTTCAAACATTCGGTGATTGGTACCACAATACTACTAAAATTCCGAATAAATCTCCTATAAAAAGTAGTCAAGCCATGAATTCTCCACACATCGCTAATTATATGAGGCATGGGCCAATCACAAATTTCCCTCACTTTCTCCTCGTCAATTCCAACTCCATCAACTCTACAACAAAACCCAAGATAAAAAGTTTGCTGGTCATTAAGCTACACTTCAGTTTCATATATAACTTGTTTTTCAACAATACCTTCAGAGCACTCCTTAAGTGCTCAATATGATTTGTTTCACTACGACTAAACACAAGAATATCATCAAAATAAACCACAACAAATTTATTTATGAAAGGTCGCAAAACCTGATTCATCATTTTCATGAATGTGCTCGGTGCATTCGTCAACTCAAATGACATGACTAACCACTCACACAAGACACAACCCATTCTTTGTCTTGAAAGTCTTTTTCCACTTATCCTTTAGTCGAATTTGAATTTGATGGTACCCACTCCTCAATTCAATCTTGGAAAAGACTGCTGCACCGCACAATGGATCTAGCATGTCATCTAATCGTGGAATTGGAAACTTGTATCCTACAATGATTTTATTGATGACTTTATTGATGATGCGATTATCAACACACACACACCTACCATCCTTTGTGTTAATAAAGCAAGGACATCGCATGGACTTAAGCTCTCTTGAATCATCTCTTTCTTCAACAATTCTTCTATTTTTTCTCTTAAGATCTCCCTTTTTTTTTGCCTCATTCTGTAATGTGGTAAATTCAAAAGACTAGCCCCTAGTATCAAGTCAATCTTGTGTTGAATATCATGCATAAGAGGTGACTCATCCGGTAGCTTATCTGGAATAACTTCTTGAAACTCCTGCAAAAGAGGCTTAACAATTTCAGGGACCTCAATTGCCTTGTCAGCTTCTTCGAAAAGCAAGGACTTCACAATTGAAGAATGTACTTTCTTTGTCTCCTTTAAATCTGTTTTAATTTCTGACAAAGATTGAGTAATAGTAAGAAATGCCTTTCCTCTAGCTTTTCAGGCTTTTGATTGAGAATTCTCCTTCAGAGGCATCAAAGTAAAATTAATCCCATCCTTAACAAACTTATAGATGTTTTCCCGTCCTCTATGCCATGCATTTACATCTTACTGTCATGACCCACCAAACAAGCATTCATGTCAACTACATCACAATAAACTTCATCCTTATACTTGTTTATGGAAAAAAGAAACTTTACATATTTCAGTTACTATTATCTTTGGTATCTTTTTAATTCAACTTATAGTGTAAGGTTCAAGATGTTTCTTAATATTCAAACCAAATTTAACATAGCTACTGCTATCAATAATAAGGTCAAAAAGTTATTGGTTTACCGTGCACTTGGTACGGAAAAGCTTATGTTGTTGTGTCTCATCACCATCTTTTGATGTGAGCAGCAAACGTCTCATCATATAGGCCTGACCATCATCATCCTCATTCTCACCCTCACCATTGGGTTCACAACACTCCTCACGATACAATTCTGTACCTTTTCTACACTCTTCATTCTCACATTCAACCATGTTCACATGCCTTCTTTGAGGCCATACATTGGATCTATACCCTTCCTGATTGCATCTATAACACTTTATTGGAGGCGGCTTGGCATGAGGATCATCTCCTTTCTGGTTATCCATGTTAGGAATTGCTTGAGGCTTATTTTTATTATAGCTAGAGCCAACAATAGCTTACTTGGATTGACTGTTTGGCTGTGGTAGCTTACCCTTTTTGACAGGTGTAAGTCGAGGCTCTATGGTAGAAACCTTTCTTTGACAATCAAATCTTGTATTGGTTTTATCTTGCATCAACATCTCTGCCTTCAAAGCTATATTTTATGCCTTGATAACGTTTAATAGCATCCAAAGCCCAATTCTATCTCTAATGGCTGGTTTCGGTCACTCAACATATCTAGCAACTTGTTGCCCATCAGTTTCATGCAGATTATTTGACTTAGCTAAGTGCTAAAATTCTGCTGTATATTAATGCATGATTTGAGAATCTTGGGAACACCTCTGATACTTATGGAACAAAAGCTGATCATAATTAGGGGGTAAAAATCTACCTCTCAACAATTGCGTCATCCGCTCCCATGTCTCAATAGGTCTTCAACCTTCTCGTCTCATAGTCTTTAATAGCCTATCCCACTAGACTAATACCACATGCTTCAATTTAAACCCTACAATTTTTACCATCCTCGAATCTAAAATTCCTGTATACTCATAAAATCAATCACATTTAGCTAACCAATCAAAGAACTCCTCAACTCCTAAATCACTACTAAAAGAAAAATCTCAACCTTCATATGGTAATTTTGGTCATACCTATTATTTCCAGTAACCTTACCTCGGTCTTCATCATCAGATGAATACCTGTAGGCATATTGACCACGAGGATTTGCACGAACTAGTTCACGGATAGGCTGGCCGCGAATGTCATCCCCGACACGTGCATCTCTTCTTCCCCGGTTCATGTTTGGGCGCAACTCCAATGCCTTAAGCCTAGTTGTCAGGTCATTAACTCTGATATTGATGTCACCAAACCTAGTTTGCATTCGCTCCTCTAAAGCTGCTATCGCTACTAAATGACAATATAGCCGATCCCAAATAGCCGATCCCAAATAGCCTGCATCCTTGATCATCTTCTCGGAGATGGTTATCACCTACTGCTCCAAGATTTTATTCACGGTATGCCATCGATTTGGATGTTGACCTGCTCTGATACCACCCAACACAATGTATAGCGAAGATAAAACTAGGGTTCTCAAGCCCTAATGTTACAGACCAAATTGTAGAGAAATCTAGAGAAAATTCTAAGGTATTTTTATTAATTTTGAGTTATAGCCTTGATCTTCATAAAATAAATTAGACATCCCTATTTATATTAGTATTAAAATCTTTTATAGGAAAAGGTTCCTAATAAAAACTTATCTAATTAATAAAATCCATCTAGCATTAGGATTTTTAAACAATATAATACTAATTAAATTAAAAGTCCTAAGCTAAGCAGAAAATAAATAATTAAAATTCAAAATTAACTAGAAAAATAATTAAAACAAGAAAATAGTAAGTTCATGCTTCAATCTGGTCCATAAACTCTAGTAATAATTGTTTTATGTCAGTATTGGTAATTATTTCACCTTGTATTCAGTCGGTTATCTTCCATTGAACAAAACATAACATGTCTTCTCAAAACTTGAGCATGCCAGATTTCTTATATGTTATTGTACTGATAATGAGCGTGCTCCTCAATTTGAGATTTAAGTGCAATACTTAACTCTACTTGAGGTGAATTAGTGTATTTTGCACCATTATATTTGAAATTTTATATGACCTTTTATATTTCAAGCAATGCAGCACTGGTGTTGCGCACAAACATAAGTGGATACCGGAACACAAAAACCTGTTCACATTACTGATTATTGGTTTTTGACGTTTTCCAATTTTAACAGTTATGTATTTGCATCCTGTGTGTGTTCATTTGGAGACCCTTGCATTAAATTATATTTTTTATTTGTTTTATTGCATGTGTATATAATGGACAAAAGCCGCATACAAGTGCCTATACAAAACAAACTGTTTGCATTACCGATAATTGGTTTTTGATTTTTTTTCCAAATATTATAAGTTTTTGTAATCTCATCCTTTGTGTGTGTACTTTGAGGTTTATAGTCGTTTTTAACTGTTCAGTTGTCGTTTCTATTTGATGGTTGAGTTATTTCCCATTTGTGATAGGTTCGCACGTCCTCTGTGGAAGCATTGGGTCAGATGTTTGGTCTTGTCACCCGGACACAACTAAAGACAGCTTTACCCAGGCTTGTCCCTACTATACTGGAATTGTAAGATCAATTTAATCTAATTCTTTTAGTCAATTTGTATGTCATTCTGCCAGAATTCGTTCAACATTTTCTTTCATAAAAAGCATTTTTGAATAGCCAATTGTTTTAGGAACCAGTTAGTATGTTTTTGTGTACAGATATAAGCACTGACAATGATCATGCAATGCCTTCTTTCCGAATCAGGTATAAAAAAGATCAAGATATCGCCCTACTTGCAACTTGTAGTCTTTACAATCTCCTAAATGCCTCGTTACTGTCAGAAACTGGTCCGCCTTTGCTTGATTTTGAGGTAAATTAGACATTTTTATGTTTCTTATACTCAGCAATCAAAACCACTGCTTCCTCAACTCCAAAAACTTTGTTACTATGGAATTACAAATCAAACAGGAATCTCTGCTTGTAACTCATCTGACTTTTGAATTTCCTAATTTTAATGTATTTTATTAATGTAGATTTTCTGAAGGTGCACAAATATATTACTTCTAATAAAACAGATTGGGCTATATATTTGGGGATGCATGAAAGTGGAAAGTATTTACAAAAATATGGGCGCAAAGTCAGTGTTATCAGTCTTTGCATAAAATATTATGTCATTGGCACAACAGTTACTACCTTTTGTTAAACAATAATTTGAATATAGAAAAAAGGGTAATGCTGCAATTCATTTCCTTTCCTTCCCAATGTTGCGATATTGAGTGCCATTTTTCATGTTACACATTGCAGGATCTCACAGTTATTCTATCAACACTCCTTCCGGTTGTTTGCTTTAATAATGATATCAAAGAGAATTCAGATTTTTCAGTGGGATTGAAGGTGTAAATTCTGCCAACACTTTCTGCACGATGTTGATGATTTGAATATGTGAAATTCCCTTCGTTTTTTTTCCTGCTTGCCATTAGTTTCCATTATCCTCTGACATTTTTTAAATATTGTATTTTTGTTTCATGTTCTTCCTTTTGCAGACCTATAATGAAGTTCAACGTTGTTTTTTAACAGTTGGCTTGGTATACCCTGATGATCTGTTTACATTCCTCTTAAATGTGAGTGAAGTTATATGCTAGATTATTTAGCAGGAGTGAGCTCATGAAGTGCTGGTACTTGTAGTTAGTTATTCTTATGTTTTATCTGTTGGGTTAATGGAACTAGTAGGGGTTTTATTTCAGTATTAGTATTGAGCTACATCTTATACCTTGATGCGTCGCTTCTTATAATTTTAATATTTCTGCTGCCAGAAATGCCGGTTGAAGGAAGAGTCTTTGACTTTTGGTGCGCTATGTGTTTTAAAGCATCTCTTACCAAGGTTTTTCCTGCTTCTGTAATTTGAAATTGCTTCTCTTCATGTTCTATTTGACCTAAGCTGTGTATGTTTTCATTTGGAGGTCGTCTGAAGCTTGGCATAGTAAAAGGCCTTTGCTTGTTGAAGCTGTAAAGTCGTTGCTAGATGAGCAAAATTTTGGTGTTCGGAAGGCGTTGTCTGAGGTACATTGTCTTGGACTAATAGCTCTTATGGTTCCTAAACTTTTCATAAAGCAGCACAACCTTTTCCTAATTCGCAATTATGCTGCTTTGGTGGCAGTTGATTGTAGTAATGGCCTCACACTGCTATTTGGTTGGTCCATCTGCGGAGTTGTTCATTGAATACCTTGTATGTCATTGTGCTCTATCAGATCACAATAGAAATGATCCTGAGAACTCCAAGGTAGATTCTGGCTCAATTGTGCTTCAATTTTTGCAGGTCCATACTTGACTTAATTATATAAATAAAAGTTATCGATTTGACTTAATCCAAACAAAAGGATTTCCTTAATTAAAAAGATTCCATGCTAAGAATTTGACGGGCTTAATGATACCGACTTACTAGAACAATGAGCAAACCATGTATTTGTTGTTTTTTGAATAGCTGAATTGAATACATTTCATAACGATCTAGACATCATTTAGGTTCAAAAACAAAAGATATCATTAAAGAGTAATCCTAACCTTGGAGTACTATAATTATTGCTTAAATCTAATCATTCTGTATGCATTATCATGGCTTCATATCGGGTTATTGTTTCCTCAGGTGAGGATAGGAGCCTTTTGTCCTACCAAGTTAAGAGCTGTGTGTGAGAAGGGTCTTCTTCTACTAACTATAACAATTCCTGAAATGGAGGTACACAAAGAAATTCTTCTCTCTCTCCTTTTTTTTTTAACTATTTAATTCATATTTTAGACCATCCCGTTGGACCACACTCATGGGATTGTTGGTTTCTTGAGTTCACAATTCCATGAAATTCACCTTTTATTCATGTCTTAATTTCCTGCAGCATATTCTATGGCCTTTTCTATTGAAGATGATTATTCCACGATCTTACACCGCTGCTACTGCGACTGTATGTTCTCTCACTATGCAAATCTATCTTAGTTTACTGTGCATGGAGATTATTTAAAGGATGAATTTAAGTAATCCCAACAAGGTATCGTGAAAAATAGGGACTACCCAAAAGTTTGGAGATTTGATAGAAACCACTCCACATTTGTAATGTGGGGCACTTTCTGTTATATTCTTAATGTTTATTGTATTATTTCATTAATGGTTAAGGTTTTTAGGTTCTGAGGGGTTTAAGAAGAGTCCAGGACGCATTTTGGTAAATCAAGCATAACTTATAATTGATTGTTGGATCGAGATGAAATTTTTGACAAAAAATTCTGAAGGCTCTGTTTTCTATTGAGTTAAAATTTAATGATGATCGGAGATCGGGATGACCTTCAAATAAGGCTTGGAAGTTACTGTGTTGGATTGTTCTTATTTATCTCATTGTATTTGATTTCTTTTTTCTATTTAGACTAGAACTTTAATTTAATTAGTATTTTACTAGTTAGAAATCCTTATGTTAGATAGATTCTATTAGTCAAGTAAGTTTTAATTAAAAATCTTTTCTTATAAATGATTTTAGATCTAGAACTAGTATAAATAAGGATGTCTAGTTTATTTTGAGAATATGCAACCTATTCAAACTTTTAATAAAATACTTGAGAGTTTCTCTAAATTTCTCTACAATTTAGGTTTGTAACCTTAGGGATTGAGAACCTTAACTTCTATCCACGCTATACACCATGTAAATTGGTATCAGAATAGGTTGGCATTTTTAATGGACAAAGACGATAGCAACCCACTCCGCGATGCAGGACTGGAGGCCCTTTAGGGTGCTGTGCAACCTAAAGCGAAGAAACTAGATGGTTGGAAACAAATGTTTGATCGTTTGGAGTAAACTATAACAGGTGTAGCTCGGCTAATGGGAGATAGAGAAACTTGCTTGGAGATTAACCTCGAGGTAGGCTGAAACCTAGACCTATTTTTTAATTTGATGAGATTCCTTTCTAAGACGCAAAATTTTTCGAAGAAGATTTATTAACTGGTTGATAAAGTTGGAAACTTACTTTTATTTCAACAAGATTCCTTGTAATAAAAAAGTATGGCTTGTCGTACACAAACTTTCTTGTGGTTCTAGAGAATGGTGGTTTGAAGTTTTAAAATATAGAACTCGTACAAGCAAGCCTAGACTCCATCATGGAAAGATTTGAATGAATCATTAATTTTAGAGTTTATATAAGATGATTATGAAGAGATTTTATATTGATTAGATAAGAAAATAGATTGTTGTTATTTGTCTTTTGTTCAACCTTCTCGAATAGGAATGAAGAAAAATATAGAGGAGGTGTTGTCTTTTCAAAGTAGATAGTTTTAACATCACAACAATGATAACAACAACAACCACTCTGTTGCAAATCAAGAAATCAAGAAAGAAAATTACTTGTTGATGTTTCATCTACTTATGGTGAAGAAGAAACCAAGAAAGCTTCTAAATTAATATCTTATAGTGATTATGAAGATCTTGCAAACAAGGACATGAAGTACATTGTAATTTATGACAATTTTCCTAAAGATATTATGAAAGATTATCTTGAAGTTTCATTGTTGAAGGATTGGAAATCATAAATGACGACGAGGTAAAGTTTGAAGTAAACGAATGTATGAAGGAACTACAAGTAGACTTCATAAGAACAGAAAGTATAACATTAAATATGGATTTTTCTTTAGCATATACAGATCATAAGTTAAATTTTGAAGTTCACAGGCAAAAACATGGTACTTTGTGATCATGTTGGCTACAATGCTATATTCGAAGTGTATGTTCATTTGGAGTGGAAGTTCAATTCTTGACAGATAACTCGAGTGCGAGTTTTTCGGAAGTAGAGGGGACTGACGTGGGGTACTTTCTTCAATATTCTTGGCATAATAATGTTTATTGTATTATTTCATTAATGATTAATATTTTTAGGTTTTGAGGAGTTTAAGAAGCAGTTTGGTAAATCAAATATAACTTTTAATCTGACCATTAGGTTACGCTGAAATTTTGACAAAAGATTTATGAAGGCCATGTTTTCTATTGGATTAAAATTTGGATCAAGAAGGCTTTCAAATAAGACTTAGAAGTTATTGTGCGAGATTGTCTTTATTTGCCTTATTGTATTTGGATTTTTTTTCTATTTAGATTCGGATTTTTAATTTAATTAGTATTTTACTAGCTAAGAATCCTAATGAATTCTATTAGTTAGGTAAGTTTTAATAAAGAATTCTTTTCTGTAAAGGATTTTAGGTTTAGAACTAATATAAATAAGGATATCTAGTTTATTTTGAGAACATCCAGATTATTCAAATTTTAATAAAACACAGATTTTTCTATAAATTTCTTTACTGCTTAGGTTTATAACCGTAGAGCTTGATAACCCTACTTTTTATCCACAATATATGCCGCTTCAATTTGAGGAAGTAATACAAAAACCCCTTTATGCTTAAAATGCCCCCATTTATACTAAAATTGGCCTTATAGGGCCTAGAGTAACCTTTTGTTTATAAAACAATTAAAAAAAATAAAATCCACTAGGGTAAATGCTTTAATGAACTTTTCTGAAATAAATAATTCATTAACATTCTAATGAATCTATATTCGTTGTAGTTGAAGAAAAATCCATCAGCTCCTCATATACACATGCATTATTTTTTAAGAAAAAAAATAGCTAGAATGTAGACAAAAACTAAATTTGAAAATAAGGGAAATTTTGGTATAAATGGAGACATTTTGGTTATAAAGGGAGTTTGTATTGTATTCTCTTAAACATGGAAGGGATTTCTGTCAAATTTCCAAACTTATGTTTACTCCGTGTAGTTTCACAAGCAAGATTATTGTAATTTACCTGTATTTAAATGCAAGGACTTGATTATTTCTTCTAATGCTTGCCTTTGTTTACATGTCCTTTGTGCTTGAGGGCAGTCATGCCTTATTTAAGGATGGTCCTGGGTTCGTAATTGAATTTGTGCTTTGATTTTGTAATTGAAGTGGCAAGTAAACTTTTTTACTTTGTTTTGCATATATACTACTCTTAAAGGTTTGCAGATGCATCTCAGAATTATGCAGAAACAGATCTTCTAATAGTAATAGTATGGTTAGTGAGTGCAAAGCTCGTGCTGATGTCCCGAGTCCAGAGGTGGATCTCTTTTAGTTTATATTACATGTTTATTCTTGAAGTTTCTTGCCTGCTTTATGAAAAGAAATGCCTACCATCTATTTGTTATTCATCTATCCAGGAGCTTTTTGCTCGCTTGTTGGTGCTTTTACATGATCCACTATCAATGGAGCAGCTGGCAACTCAGATTTTGACAGTAAGCATCCCTTATCTTTGATTAGGCAGACCATTTACTACAATAGTTAGTGAAGATGCGAAGGAAAACTTTGCTCGTACTCTCTGTATTCGGCTCGCAATTTCAGGACAAACAGACAAAATTTCTTTGAGATTTGATAGGTTTGGGAATGGTTGGTTACTCTGCACATGTTTCTAGCTTTTAATAAAGAGTTCAAATGTTCTTTGTTATTCAATGTCGACTTTTTTTTTCCATTTGCTATCGAGTTTTGTGTTCTAAGCAGTTTAAGCAAGCATGAAAGATAGGGTTGACAATTTGTGGAATGAAGAGTAAATTTGGAAGTAAAGACAAGGGGATTGTAAATGATTGTTTTTTTGTTGTGGTCAAAATACAAAAGAAGGAATTCATTTGTATATATATAGGATCATTGAACTACTGGTATTGTAATGTTTAGGCTAGAAGGGTTTTGCCATTCTTTAAATTGTTGCTTATTTTGACATTCTTTTATGAAGGAATATCTGCTTTACTTCTCCTTTGTACCTGCAGGTCCTTTGTTATTTGGCACCTCTCTTCCCGAAGAATATCAACTTGTTTTGGCAAGACGAGGTATACAATTGTGTTGTCATAATTGAGTTAGAAATTGAAGCTTTAAGTTAGCAAATGAGTTAATATAAAAATAAATAAATAAAAAGATTTGGCTGGCAATAAGTAGGATGCAAAAAAGCTGTAACTAATTACATAGAAGAATGGATATTTGAAAACTTGGGTAAAGCTGGGTTATTATCATATCATAGAACAAGAATGAATTTCTGAAACAGGTAAAGCTGGGTTAATTGTTTATCATATTTTCTGCTATGGGCAACACCCTAAGTAACACTCTATCTAATTCTTTACTTTTTGATATTTGTCATTGATATAACATAATTGAATTGGCCTAATGCCACCATTAAGCAATTCATGTTCCATTTACTCAACCATGATGCTATGATGCATGGCTTATGCTGAAATAATATGGTTCTTCTAGGGAATCTAATGGATTCCTGTCTTTGGTAAGCTCTAGATTCCTAAAATGAAGGCTTATGTCAGTGACACGGATGACCTAAAGTTGGATCCTTCATACCAGGAGACTTGGGATGACATGATAATCAATGTGAGATTCTTTTATTTATAACTGACTTGTTTCCTCTTGTTGCATTATCAGTATTATTTATTATGTCATAGGAGGGAGGTGCCAGATGCAGTTCTTTTTTTTTTTTGGTGGTGAAATCAAAGGCTTTTCATAGTAGTGGTTGCCACTAAAACCTCTCTCTTTGTTTTGGGTGACAGTTTCTTGCAGAATCATTGGATGTGATCCAAGACACTAATTGGGTGATCTCTCTCGGAAATGCTTTCACACACCAATACGAGCTCTATACGTCGGATGATGAACATTCTGCTCTTCTCCACAGGTATCGATGTTTTGAATCTGATATCTGGATTCTATAAAGTTGCACTGCAACAATCTTTGCTTCTTATTGCTCTTGTGGGTAATAAAGGAAATTGCAATTGAAGTTGTGAATGTTTGTTCAACTGGGATGCATGGAGTTTTTTCTTGATAGAGGCAGCACTTGTTTATACCAATCCCAATGAAATTCAGCTTTAAATAGTTTTAGCATTCTATGTGATAATTATCATATCTTCCTTTTGATTCTTCATGAATGGCACTGCCTCATTTTTTGCCACTCGTACTTGACTTCATTTGGCCTTATTTACCATGAACACTTTTTAGTTTTGCACTGCAATTTAGTAGGGACAATAAATGCTTGCTGCTATCAAAAAAACATCTTCCAAATACTTATGCTCCATCATAATGGTAAACTGTATATAGTATGTCTGACCAATGGACTATAGTGTCCTAGTCAACTAGTGTAACCAGTGTCTTTCTGTAGCGTGGCATTTCTACTTTGGAAAAAGCATCCCGAATTACCAAATATATCAATACATTTCACTTGTAAGGATTATTCATGACATCCTTTCATATGAAACTTCCCATGGAACTTATATCCTCAGCACTTCTCATAAGAAACTCTATGATACAAGGAAACATGAGTCACTGTGAATACTGAAACTCATTTGGATACTTCTTACCTATATCACGTGCTTGTTAATGTGTGCAACCTGCAAATAGAAGCCATTGATTTTACAAACGCATTTAGTGGTTGGTTAATTTTGATGGATACAATTCAGATACACCTCTTAACATTTGCTGAATGCAAATAATGTATTGTATGTGAGGTCTGTTTGTAGCTGTAATTTCTTTCTTTCTATTCCAGGTGCCTTGGAATGCTTCTACAGAAAGTTGATGACAGGGCTTATGTTCGAAATAAAATTGATTGGATGTATAAACAAGCTAGCATTGCTAATCCAGCCAACAGGCTTGGTTTGGCAAAAGCCATGGGATTGGTATGTTGGATATTAACACTAATCAGTTTTTCTTTTCTCGTAGAGGATAAATAATAAAAAAATCTCTGATACTGTGTTGCTTGTGATTGATTCCAGGTTGCAGCTTCTCACTTGGATACCGTGTTGGAAAAACTGAAAGTCATTCTGGATAATGTCGGGCAGAGTATTTTTCAAAGGTCTGTTTTTGTTTAGAAGATATAAAAGGGCATGCATACTAATGTAAACGAACAAAGATACATAGACAGACATGCACTGAGAGATCACACCCCAACCCCCCTCCGCCCCACAACAACAATCACCAATCACAAAATGTGGTTATTTCAGTGATCTTATCCTTCTCCATTCAGAAATAAACCATGATATTCTCTATTGCTGCTTTCTCTTGCACGTTCCCATGCTTCCACACAATACACTTCTTTTTCTTTATTACATTTTGTCTATCTTATGGTTAACAACTGTTCATCCCAAGGTGTTTTAGATTTTAATAATTTCATAACCACAGTAAAACCTGTGAAAGTATGCCATTGTCAGTTGAAATGGTTGAAGCCCATAAGTGTCAGAATTCTAGATTAAATTTCTGAGATCAATGAAGGGCTGTGTCCAGACTTTCTGTGATAATTGGGAATGGTCGTTTAGCAGATGTTTGTATAGCTAATACAATGAAAAATCGATGAATTGATGAACAATGTTTTCTTTTTCACCCTCACCATGAAAACCTTGCTCTTAGAAAATTGGTGAGGACAAATTTGTATGCATCACGCATTGTTAGAATCAGTTTATTTAAGTGGTTAAGATTTTGTTTAATTTGTATGCATCACGCATTGTTTTAATCAAAGAATCTGTATGGAGCTATTAATCATTGTGTATTTTGTTGATGATTTACAGCATTAATGTTGGTTCATATTGTACCCAATACTGAATGCAATTGCATGGGTTCTGCTATAGGTGGTCAACTGTTATAAAAATTTGGTGTAGTTGAGTGGTTAAGTTTTGTTTGATTTGGTTGTGATCCATGTTAGTTATGGTTTTACAGTTTATATGTCCAACTTTTGCAGGTTGTTGTCTCTTTTCTCTGATAGTTATAGAACAGAAGAGTCAGATGATATACATGCTGCCTTGGCTTTGATGTATGGTTATGCTGCACGATATGCTCCATCAACAGTTATTGAAGCCAGAATAGATGCCCTTCTTGTATGGTTCTTTTCATATATCTGTATGACTTTTTGATCTTTTCTCACACTGCTATCCTGAAAACTTCCAATACAAGGAAATAATGAAAAAAAGAAGTGTCAGTGTAGAGCTATCAATCGTTGTGTAGTTTGTTGGCGATTTACATCATTAATGCCAGTTCATAATGTACCCAGTAGTTAAATGTGATTGTGTGTAGTCTTCTGTAGGTGTTGTCTAGCACTTTTAAACTTGAAGTTGTAGTTTGTTTCCAATTACATTGTTTAATTACAAGATCTACACTCGAGACATAACTCTTATATCCTTCATCCCCTAAGCTAAAGCCTAAGGGAATGAATATGAAGTTGGTATGGAGTTGTATAATCACATGCTTCTTTATTCAACCTATGAAATGTGTCAGGTATTTCTTCTTCTGCATCACCATTTTTTTAATTATTTGATAACAAGATCTCAACTTAAGGCTTACCCAGACTCCACCTCACTCCTTCACATTTGAGCTAAGTCTGTAAGGCATGAATTTGAAGCTGCCATTATTTTGATAATTGTATACTGTCCAAAGTGAGATTAAGCAGGGTTGACTCCTAGATCAGCCTGTGCTATTTTGCCACAAACTTATCTCTTTGTTTATGGCACAATCTGTGCTTGAGAAGTCACTGATACTTTTCATTATGGGATTTGGAAACGTTTGTTCTTGAGATTTGGAACTACCTATTTATACTGAATAAATATTCTTAACTGATTTTTGAAATTGTTTAGTGGAAAAGGTTCTGGCAAACCTTAATAAACTTATAAATATGCTTCATGCTGTGTAATGTCATTGCTTTTACTATAGTTTTTATTGTGCAAGTGCTGCTGGTTGATGCTGGCTCTTGATGGATTATTTATTTCCCCTCAATGTTCTGCTGTTTTCACTGTTTTACCAGTTATGTTACTTTTTAATTGCTAGATTGGTCATTTATTTATTTCTCTGGCTCTCAGGGGACTAATATGCTTTCTCGGCTTCTTCATGTACGTCACCCTACAGCAAAGCAGGCTGTAATAACCGCTATTGATTTACTAGGTTTGTATATGTTAGAAAAGCGTGTTGTGAACATTTAATAGTAACATATTTTCTGCAATTGGTCAACTCTAATTGACATGTGTTTTTGTTGCATATACTCTCTTGCCCATGCGCTTAAAATTTTTAAAGGTTGCAGTTGTGGTTCTCCGTTTTCAAGAACTCAATTAAATGTCTCGGGGAAAAGATATCATTTTACATGGTTAATGTTAATTAAGAGACTTTGAGGATTTTTCAATTAGTTCTTTGAATTGCATTTTTGAATTTTATGTTCTTGCCTGCTTTTAATTGACCAGCCTTTGCATGGAGAGGGTTTTTTAATTGGTTCTTGACTGTCATTTTTTATTTTTTGTTCCTTCCTGCTTTTAATCGATTAGCCTTTTTATGGAATCTTGATCAGTAGTCTGTAAAATGGGCTAGAGTTTAGGAGGAGATCAAGAGTGACAGACTGGGTTCAAGTAGACCATGGGTGTGAGAAAAGGTTTGGTTGCTTGTGGCTTGCTGCAAGGTACTGGATCTTAAGAATGAGTATTTGAAAGAAGAAAAAAGGGGCGGCAGCAGGAACTTTGCCCAGCCCACCTGTACCTGGAACCCAGACCTCAGATAAAATTCTAGCCATTTGGACGAGAACTTAAAATAGAACCTCTCTCTCTCTCTCTCTCTCTCAGTTTTGATTTTCATTTCTTTCTGCTAGGTACTGGATCTTAAGAATGAGTATTTGAAAGAATAAAAAAAGAGGCAGTAGCGGGAACTTTGACCATCCCACTTGTAGCTGGAACCCATAGACCTAAGATAAAATTCCAGCCAATTAGATAAGAACTTAAAATAAAACCTCTCTCTCTCTCTCTCTCTCTCTCAGTTTTGATTTTCATTTCTTTTGTTTGGAATGGTTAATAAGATATATAGATACATTGCATGTTTACGTTCTATTCTGTACAGCCTACCTGACTGGTGATTGTTACTGTAAAGTGATTAATTTGACATGTTTCAAAAGAAAATATTGCAAGTTGCTTTAACTATGTACATTACTTGTTCTGCTATTCAGCCGTGTGATGGTTCTAGCTTACAGTAATGTATTTTTTTTTGTCCATTCTCTTTTTTAGAAGCTTTAGCACATTATTGCTTATGCAGGCCGTGCTGTGATTAATGCTGCGGAAAGTGGTGCATCATTCCCTCTGAAGAAAAGAGACCAAATGCTTGACTATATTCTAACTTTGATGGGGAGAGATGATGATGGTTTTGTTGATTCCAGTCTTGAACTTCTGCGTACTCAGGTTATATTAATTGCTTTGGAACTTCTCCATTAAATGGGAACATATTTTCTTCTTGTCAGATAATTTCCAATTCCTATTAGATTATTATTTTACTCATTTTCTCTTAATGGTTGTTTCTACAGGCTCTGGCTTTAAGTGCCTGTACTACCTTGGTCTCTGTGGAGCCAAAGCTGACAATAGAAACAAGAAATTACATCATGAAGGTACATATGGTATTTCATGGTTCTTGTACAGTAATAGCAATATACTTTTGGATTCTATGTTCTCTCATTAAAAACATTCTGATACAGGCAACCTTGGGGTTCTTTGCTTTGCCTAATGAGCCAGTGGATGTTGTCAATCCCCTCATAGAAAACCTTATCACTCTCTTATGTGCAATTCTTCTAACAAGGTATTGTTTATTCATGAGTTTTTTTAAATTAATAGTATTTGTGAACATGAGTATTTCTTTGATATACAAGTATGATTCAACTGTGTTTTGTTCTGAAAGAAACCCCATATTTTCATCAGAGGATGCTTTCAAGTTTGATTCCAGACTTAACCATTCTGGTTTATGTATGGCATTCCTTGCTTTAAAGACATAGAAAAAATAAGAATGGCCGTAAGAATTAGAAGATGAAAAAGTAAAACTCTTTTATTATACAGACTATCTTCATAAAATTGATAGTTACATTTATCTAGTTTACGATTCTGTATTACTATTCCTACTCAACCAGCAATTTTCTTTTTTTGGAAATTAGTGGAGAGGATGGAAGAAGCCGGGCCGAGCAGCTATTGCACATTATGAGACATACTGATCAGTATGTTTCTTCCTCTGAGGAGCATCAGAGGAAGAGAGGCTGTCTTGCAGTTTATGAGATGCTTCTCAAGTTTCGGATGCTTTGCATCACTGGACATTGTGCCCTAGGTTGCCATGGAAGTTGCACTCACAGAAAACAAACTGACCGTACTCTTCATAGCACCATTTCCAATTTACCATGTAATAACATTTCCTGAGAATGATTAAATTTTCAGTGTCTATCATTGACCTGGTTTAAATCTTTGCTGTCTATTATTGACCTGATTTAAATCCTTACTGTCTATTATCGACCCTACACAATTTCTTTTGTTGTACTACCAGCTGCATTTGTATTGCCAAGTCGTGAAGCCCTTTGTTTGGGAGAGAGGGTCATTAAATATCTTCCACGTTGTGCAGACACTAATTCTGAAGTTAGAAAAGTTTCTGCTCAGGTATGGAATCGGATTTAGTTGTTTATGGTGCTAGTTGAGTGACATACCTATAATGATTAGAAGGGTTTTTTTTTTTTTCTTTTTTTTTGGGGGGGGGGGTAACAGTCAGAAGTACTACATTTAATATTCACTCAATTATGAAGTAAAACAGGTCATGTTTTTCCTGTTTGGCAGATTCTTGATCAACTATTCAGCCTCGCTCTTTCACTTCCAAAGCCTTCAGGTTTTAGCTTAAATGTGGATATAGAATTGCCCTACAGTGCCTTATCCTCTCTAGAGGATGTTATAGCTATCTTGAGAAGTGTAAGTTCCATTCATTCACTTATTTTTTGCATGACTTTTGTTTGAAGCAGTGAAAGGGAAAATGTAAGACCATCTCAATATTTTGATTTTCTTCTGTTATATATTCAGGATGCTTCCATTGATCCATCAGAAGTTTTTAACAGAATCGTGTCCTCAATCTCTCTTTTATTGACAAAAGATGAGGTAGGGTCATTTATTTTCTTAGAGAATTGTACATTAACAAGATCTGACTTGTGGGAGCATGATTCTTCATTTTGTGTTTTATTGCAGCTTGTTGCCACCCTGCAAGGCTGCTCAGCAGCTATATGTGATAAGATCAAGCCATCAGCTGAAGGGGCTATACAAGCTATTATTGAGTTTGTTATGAAAAGGGGGAAAGAGCTAAGTGAAACGGACGTTTCAAGGTCTGTCATATAATTACAGAATTTTAATTACTTGTACAGCCTTTTGTTCCCCTCGGCTGTTCTAACTTTCTTCAGGGGACGTGTAATTGTTGTTGTCAGATGCATTATCCCATATGAAAGTATTCTTACACTGAAAATGTCTGCAGGACAACTCAATCATTGCTCTCTGCTGTGGTTCATGTTACAGAGAAGCATTTGCGTCTGGAGACTCTTGGAGCTGTATCATTTTTTCTTTCCTTTTTGTATAACTTTATTAAGCTATTTGAAATTAAGAGGTGTCCAGTCTTTACTGTGTTGAGTGCTTGTATTTATGCAGCTCTCTTGTTTTTGATTGTTGTCTTCAGCTCTGGGTGGGTTTTTTTTTTTTTTTTTTTTTCTCCCCACTTAAATCCTTAACTGTTTAAAGATTGCTTCTCTAGCTGAAAGTACTAGTTCAAATATTGTCTTTGATGAAGTATTGGCCACAGCTGGAAAGGATGTAGTTACGAAGGATATATCTAGACTACGAGGTGGCTGGCCAATGCAGGACGCATTCTATGTGAGTATTTAATTTTAGTTTATGAGATGGCTTTGTCTCCTTAAGAGGGTTTTATTTTATTTTTTCCTTTCCTTTTTGTTCTCATTTGAAGGTTTGTAATGAGGCATATCATTAACCCGGTACAAGTACTTGGATGATGCCCGGTACTAGTGCTAGGGGTGATGCTTGGTTAATTTCCCATGCAACTTCAGATTGTGATAGTCATTATTTGCTCAATTATCCTTTTGTTATTTATTGGAATCTTTTGCTTCAAAGAATTGGGAAATTGGAAATGTTATTCATGGATTTCAACTCCCTCTTCTTCTTATAGAAAACTGGAAGTTTTCACAAAAAATAAGAAAAAAAAGGGATGGAAGAGAAGGACTAGGTTTTCTTTCCTGAATTTATTTTTGTTGACTTCAATCAAAGTTAGAGATACAGACATAATACTGTTATTTTATGAAAAAGAAAAAGAAAAGAAAAAAAGAAAGAAAGGGTTGCTAATAAATGTCATGTTAGTCTACATGTCTGTCGTACTTGATTTAACTTTTTGTCCGTGTATGATTGTTTGGCTACATGTCTTTGGGGGAGTTTTCTATTCATGTTTGACCTGGTTTTTTAATTTATTTTTTTCTAATTGAATGCAAAATTTACTTGCATTGATTTCTCCTATAAATTATTTTTTTTCTGAATTTTTTGTAGGCCTTTTCTCAACACGCAGTTCTTTCTTTTCAATTCCTGGAGCATCTGATATCATTCCTTAACCAGACTCCTGTTGTTAAGAGTGATTTGGAGAAAGGAGACAACTCTAGTCATTTAGCTGATGGTCAGATAGAGGATGACATTCTGCAAGCTGCTATGATTGCTCTCACTGCCTTTTTCAGGTTTGTACCATTAGCTCCATTTGTCAGACATGGCCTCTTTGGATGGTACGTAATTCTGCATTCTTTTATTATAATTGCAGAGGGGGTGGTAAAGTTGGAAAGAAAGCAGTAGAGCAAAGCTATGCCTCTGTTGTTGTTGCACTCACACTCCAATTTGGAAGTTGTCATGGTCTAGCTAGTTCTGGTCAGCATGAGCCATTGCGGTCAGTGTGTAATCTATATTCTATGTTTTGTCTGAATATTCCATTCATTGTGCTTCAATGTTCAGCAGTGCCCACATGTAGACATTTTTAAATGGTTTCGGTCTTCGTTTCTTTTCAGAGCTCTTCTAACAGCATTTCAAGCCTTTTGTGAGTGTGTCGGAGACCTTGAAATGGGAAAGGTATGTAAATATCAGATGCCGTTAACTTGCCCAGTGCAATAACAGAGATTTCCAAGTTTTGAATTAGCAATTTAAAATAAATCAAGAATAAAATTACATGTTTTCTGTAGATTTTGGCTAGAGATGGAGAGCAAAATGAAAAGGAGAGGTGGATCAATCTTATCGGAGAATTAGCTGGCAGCATATCTATAAAGAGGCCAAAAGAAGTAATTTGGCAATCCTCTGAAGTCCATTCCCATTGTTTTGTTCTGATTATTCTCACTTATTTTTTCTTCTTTTATTCATTTTTTCCCCTCAGTTTTAAAAATTTGAGGAATGGCAAAACACATATCAAGCAAAAGATACAATGTATTAGAACATAATGATATTTAAGTTAATAATGGAACAAAAAAGAAAACTGATTATTCATATTTTTCCATTCTCTGAACAAATTTCATATGGGATAGGTAATCTTTGTCCTAAACATATATGTGAAAAAATTATGTTTGTCAGTTGCTTTGTTTGACAATATAACCTAACAGAAAGTTTTGTTTAGGTGAAGGATAATATTTAATATGAGGAATTCCTCCTACCCAACACGTGGCAATCTCTTGGACTGTCATTTGTTGGACAACATTTGTTATTTTAGAAATATATTTGATATCAAAATCATACATGTATAATAAAAAGGGTAAGTTTCTGTTTACCAAAAAGATTATGGCAAAACAAATGGTTTTTGTTGACAAAAAATAAAAAGCAATTAATGCTACCCATGCATGGTGGGTTGAGAGACTGACATGTGCTGGGTAGGAGGAATTCCTACTACCCAAGGCAGCAGAAATTTTTTGTTCTTATATAATCTGTTAACACTGGCTTGAAGGAGATATATCTGTCAAATGGGTAGGAGGAATTCCTACTACCCAAGGCAGCAGAAAATTTTTGTTCAAATATAATCTGTGAACACTGGCTTGAAGGAGATATATCTGTCAAACTTTTATCAGGTTGCTTAACTAGTAAGCTTTAGTATATTAGAAAATCTGTCGAAGTTGGTTAAAACTATTCAATGTAGGTCAGAAATATGTTCAAGTGCAACGTGATGCAAACTTTTCTTGAAGTATCAGGAACCAGATTGTCATGCTCAGGATTGTTCCATGGTTGCTTTGCTAAATATGTGATCTTATGATTTTGTAAATGCCTTTCAGTAGTTTTTACTCTTCTTGTTCTTTGTTAATGCATTTGTGATATCTTTGGAGTTTGTTCTTTTGGTAATTTATTCAGGTTCGGACTATTTGTGTAATTTTAACGGAATCTTTAAACCGACGTCAAAAATTTCAAAGGGAAGCTGCTGCTGCGGCATTGTCGGTGTTTGTTCCCTATAGGTATGCATTGAATGATCTAACTTCAAGTGGTATTCTATCCTGCGCTTCTCTTACTTACTGTTAAAATGTTTCTTTACTTCGTACACATCATGTATCTTTAGGTTGATTAGCATTATACTGCTAATAATTATTGCTTCAATGGTATATCTTTCTCAGTTATCTTTTTAGCTTACTTGTTTAAAGATCTGCAGCAGAAATGATAACCATAAGGTGAAGCATCCATGCAATAACAAGATCATTTGTTGATTAAGTGATTTTCAGGGGCATATAATCTTCCTAAGTTTTGGAGGACCTTTTTTTTTTTATTCTCATATTTAATTTTACAACATAAAGGAAATCTAGTGTTTTATTCTCATTTGTTTTACCCTACCAAAAACAGCCCAAGTCTTTTTATTTTCCTTTTCCGCTGCCATTTCTATGGTATAAATTGATGCTTTGAATTTGTAGAGCATGCAATGCATATCAGCATATCCTTGTTTTGTTGTGTAAGCAAACTGCAGTCTAAAATTGGTTTCATGCAAGCATTCATTATCTTTTCCAGATGCAAATCAATGGTAACACTCTGATTTGATGCTTGTTTTCTGACTTTATTTTACCCGGTTTAATTATTGTAGTCAAGGATTGCCCATCCTATTGTTAAATATCATGTTCATTTTGTATATTTTTGGTGATGCAGTGGGGGGTTTGATTCCCTGTTGGAGCAGATGGTTGAAGCATTGTGCCGGCATGTTTCGGATGAGTCTCCAACAGTTAGACGTCTTTGTTTAAGAGGGCTTGTCCAGGTATTCTTAATTGAGATTTATACAAGCTCTGTATTCCTTTTTTATCATGTGTCATAATGCATACAAATGGAGCTCAAGAAAAATAGGTTTTAGAATTAGGTATTGCTTGGTTTACTTTTTTCTTTAGTACTGGAATGAACTTCAAATGTTTGATGTATGTGCCTAATTTCTGCACACATTAAGGTTCGAATACACTAAAGGGCTTCCACACAATACCCTAGATTGTACATAATTTCTATACATTTTATCAAAAATCATTTAACTTTTCAATGTTAAGGATTAAATATTTATACATGGTCCCAATTACTTTTTGTGGTATGCAATCCACAGATACCATCGCTTCATATTTATCAGCACACAATCCAGATTCTTGGCATAATAGTGGCATTGCTTGACGATTTGGATGAATCTGTGCAATTAACTGCTGTTTCGTGCCTACTGATGGTGATTTACCCATTATCTCTCTTTTGTTTATGTTACATGTGCTTTCTGATCGCACTTTGTTTACCTCACTCATCATTCCTCCTGTTGCATATCTTAGATTCTTGAATCATCCCCAGATGATGCAGTAGAGCCCATTTTGCTCAATCTTTCTGTTCGGCTCCGCAATCTTCAAGTGCGTTTGTTGCTTTTAACATCTTTTCCCTTTTCTTGTTGCTAAAATGAAGATTTATTGTATCATATGCTCCCAAATGCATGGAATTGAATGGAATCATGTGATCACTATTTGCATTATTTGATTTATTGGCAAGTCAATAAAATATATTGAGTTGTATTCCTTGTGGTCATCAAAGGGTTTTTGTTTAGCTTGCCTGAAAATACAGTTTTGTACAGTAGAAAATTCTCTGTAGTCTTGATGCCTTAATTCTCTACTCTTTTGATGCTATAACTAGTGAGTTTTCTGCAGTAATTAAGCTTTTTTCATAAAAGAAACATTCTATCCTTTTTATTTACTGAAACCCTTGGCCTCAAAACATGTTTTGGAGAGAAGATGTATGAATGCAACATATAACGAAGGAAAATATGGCAATAAAAAGATATGACTTCTCAAATACAATGGACATGTTTATGTCTTCATGTCATTGATTTAGAACTGTGTATGGGAATGATAAGCAGGACATGCCAGTGTTATGGTTTTGTGGCAAAAAATATGACAGGAGAAAATGCACATTGATTTGTGAACTAGTGAAGTACTTTCTGTTAGTAGCAGAGAGGTGGTTGAACTTGAATAACATTGAATAACAATTTCCTTGTGAAGAACATTGTTGCATTTCGTAACTTTTGATTTTGCATCTAGCTGAGGACAGTTGCTGTTGATTAAAAGGCTATAAGATTTCCTATTTATGTATTTTATGGTTGTTTTACTGCTATTGTTGTATCATGAAATAATTTCATATAGATGATGCTTCTCGTTAGAGAACACTGATGTGTGGATCCATATACTTTTCTTTCTTGGGTTAAAACAGATATCCATGGATGTGAAAATGCGAGCTGATGCCTTTGCAGCATTTGGAGCCCTGAGTAAATATGGTGTTGGGGCACAGCGTGAAATATTTCTTGAGCAGGTACCTTATGTACACTGGTCGTAAAAAAGTGTGGAGTTAATCAATGTTTTATTTATTTTTAAAGTGTCGGATCATTCTTTATTTGTTTTAATTCATGATGATATATACTCAACAGTACAGAAACAATTAAGTTTATGAGGATGATCAGCTATGTTTACTTTTGTTCCTGAATTTTTATACAACATGCATTTGCTTTCAGTGCAATAGATGTTTTGTTAATAATTGGGTTAAGAGGGGTGGGGGATGGAATACTTTTGAGAAAGATTTGAGAGTGTCAAGTCTGCCTCTTTCATGCAAGATTTTATAAATTTGAAGCAAGCATAACACAGTGCTTACATAAATTAGCATTACCGTTTGTTGCACCAACATTTGTTTAAAAAACACCAAACCAAGCTTCCTTCTTCTCTTGATATTTTCCTTTTTTTTTCCCGTTTGCTATTTGAATGGGCATTACTGAGTGATGGGTTCTTTTGTGCTTCTTTTTTTCTTTTTTTAACTAGTACTTGGCCAATATCTCGTCTTCTGTCATATCTTTGGATTTGATTATTCACTTATGGTGTGCTAGAAATGTATTTCTATTTGTTTTTGTTATTTTTTCTGGTCAGCATGCTAATATAGATCAGATACTTTTCTCAGATACACGCTGCCATTCCTCGCCTGGTTTTGCACCTTCATGATGATGATCTTAGTGTGAGACAGGCTTGCCGAGTGAGTGTTTACCTAACATTTGACTTTCATTTCTGCATCAAGCTTCTTTACAAAAAATTTCAACTGAATCAGTGTTTAATGAATAGAACACTCTGAAAAGGCTTGCCCCCTTGATGGAGATGGAAGAATCAACTGCTCTATTCAACTCGCACTATTTTACTTCTGATCACCGGTATGCAGTAATTAATTGTAAAAACTAAAGTTTCTGAAAAAGCATTGGTGTGACCTATGTTCCTCACGGAGGTTCAAAATAATGTCTTTTGTTCAGAAGTGACTATCAGGACTTTGTAAGAGATCTGACTAAGCAGTTTATCCAGCATCTTCCTTCCAGAGTTGATACTTACATGGCATCAACCATACAGGTGTATATCTTGCTAAGTGATTATGTCATTTTTTTTAAAAAAAAATCCAAAAACAGTTTTTATGATTATAGTGCAAAATCCATGAGAACTCTACTTTAAGAATTTTTTTCTTTTTCCGTTTTGCTTTTTTAGAAAGATAATAAACATGTTTTTTTTTATATATATATAAATTTTTTGCTTACATTCTTGATGATGCAGGCATTTGATGCACCTTGGCCAATAATACAGGCTAATGCTATTTACTTGGTCAGCTGCTTGGTATCACTTTCAGATGATCAGCGCATTTTAGCCCTTTACCAAACACAGGTCCTTTTCAATGAGTCCTCCAGTTTGACTTTTTTTTAAAAGATAAAAAAGTATTGAGTGCTCACAAAAAGATTCTATCTTCATATAGGTGTTTGGTACGTTGATGGGGAAGATGAGTCGATCACCAGACGCAATCGTGCGAGCTGCATGCTCTTCAGCACTTGGCCTATTACTAAAATCAACCAATTCTCTAGTATGGAGAACAGCTCGACTAGATTTAAAGTGATCACGATTCAAGCCTGAAGTAGGAACGGACAAAGGATAAATGGAAATGATTGATCACCGAGTGTCTGAACACTGTCCTCCTCTTTTTTTTTTCTTGTTGCAAGTTGACTGAATCTACAAGGCCATAATGGCCTCTATTTTAAAGTTAAAGACGGCAATGCAGCAGGCAGGCAAAATACAGCAAGCAGGATAGACGCTCATCTTTGCCACGAACTGACTGTGTCCAGGTTTTGGGAAATGTAATTTATACTTGTAAAGCTTCCGGTTGCAGTTTTGTTAAAGGCTGTTTGTTGTGTAAGATTTAAATTACAGGACTGGTATGGTTCGGAATGTTTGCTCGTAGATTCTTGTACAATAGGTGTAACCCACCCATGTAAAGTTGCAGCAGGACACAAATAGTCAAATACTATGCGGTAGCTACACCAGGCTGGGAAGTTTAATGTATTTGCTGAGTGTGACTCGGTGTATTTTATTTTGTTTATTTATTTTTCTCATTCAGTGGCTAATAAATCTTGTTTATGACTGCCATGGCCGTGAGATTGAAAATTCTAGGCTGGTGTTCTCAAATCCCTGGTTCGATAATAAAGCTTCAGCTCTCCAGGTAATTGGGAAAACAGGCACTTCTTTAATGGCAGCGCACTAGGGCATGTGAGGCCTTAATTTCAAATAAATAAATAAATGATATTATCCATTCAATAAATGGATTTAGGCATTGATCTCTGAATTTACATGATTTGTCAGGTGTGTTTGTTTGTTTGATGAAAAGTAATTTTTTAAAAAATTATTTTTTAAATTTTCTTGTGTTTATTTATCATTAGAAAATTTGATCAACAAAAAACACTTTCAAGTCAAAGAAAAATTTGGTTTGGTTTTCAGAAAAGTGTTTTTCTTTTATTTTGGATGGAAAATATTTTCCGAAAGTTGTGAAAAATTTAGAAATATCATATTATTTGTTGATTATATCAAACTTGGTCCTCAAACTTTTGATTGCTATATATATTTTGTTTTGAATATTTTTTTTTCAATTTCATCACTTAGAATTTAATTTTTATATTAACTTTGGTTCTCATTTTTATAATTGTTTTTCCCTTATTATTTTTTAATTGAAATTTTTTATTTATCAAATTTGATCTTTATTCTTTTGATTGTTACTTATTTTATTTGAAATAATTTATAAAATGATAATTATTATTATTTTAATTTCTTCATCTTTCAAAAAAAAATTTAGATTTGATCTTTATTATTTTAATTATTATTTATTTTATTTAAGATAATTTATGAAATTATATTTTTTTTTCAATTTCATTTTCATTCAACTTTTTAATTTATAAGATTTGTTCCTCATTATTT
>Ga0307513_10000268_pt1 | contig 75713 bp, 30 predicted proteins | sample 15_EM_MG_FD_202174 | JGI IMG/M metagenome (GOLD analysis project Ga0307513, IMG submission 202174) | Populus trichocarpa ectomycorrhiza microbial communities from riparian zone in the Pacific Northwest, United States - 15_EM | ecosystem: Host-associated > Plants > Roots > Unclassified | place...
ATATAAAATTATTTATTGAGCATGGACAAGTTTCGATTTTTTATTTTGATTTTATCTTATAAGGACATCTTTTATACATTAAAATTAGAGTGATTTTTTTTGCTTGGTCAAAAGTTTACTATATATACCGTGAGTAGAGGGACTCTTGAATTTTATTTTTTTTCTTGCAGCCTGACACTGGACTCCACCCTATGAGTCGTGGCATCAACCACCATGTCGAAAGTTACTCGGAACCCAAAATAAATTTGCCGACTCCACAGACTACAAGAATTAATTGCAGTTTCAAAGTATTATCAAGAATCCTCCGCAAGCAATCAACGGCAAGAAAAACATTGCAATTTACGTGCATGTGAATCAACTCTTCCATCAGTGAGAGCAGTTGGTCCTGATGTGAAGGTGGAGAGATTTTCCAAGATTTGACTTTGAAATGGTAAGCAAATTGCCGTATGGAGCAGAGATATCCACCAATTTGGACAATTTGGTGGTGGATAGAATTTACAAAAGGCGACAAGGTTAGGTTTGGTCAATGGGGAAATTGCTTGGAGTGCGAGAGTCTTTGCCTTGGAAATTTTTTAGTTCCGAGTTCACAAGTCACTGCCACAAGCCGCATAAATCCCTTGTCTTCTTGTCATGCAAAATCTACGTACTTTGACATGGCTACACGGCCTCGTGATTTGATTGCACGCAACTTTTTTATTATTATTATTATTATTGTTGTTTGATATTAACTTTTGGTATACTGATTGATGCTGGACTTTAGTATATTAGAGTAATCTTATTGGATGTGTATAATCTGTAAAGATATTGATTGTTTGTTTATGTATAAGATAGACCTGTTCATGTTTATAAATACATGTTTTACAATTATATTAAATCATTTAGGGGAAAGAGACTCTTCTCGTTACGCCTTTTAGGATTTAACGACTTTCTTTTACTTAAATGTATTTATTAATAAAATATAATAAATTAAAAAAATAAACTCAGTGACCTCTCTATAAAAACTGAATCTATACTCTAGATTAGAAGGTAAACAAAAAGCAAAATCAGAACTTGAAAAACAGAGTAATTCAGGCCTCGTTTGTTTCACGGAAGATGATTTCTTGAAAATTATTTTCCAAATTTTTATATGTTTGTTTATCATTAAAAAAGTTTGTTAACGGAAAACACTTTCCAGTCAAAGAAAAATTTAGATTGGTTTTCAAAAAAATGTTTTCCTTTTATTTTGGACGGAAAACACTCTTCAGAAGTTATAAAAAAATTTATAAATGTCATCTTATTTGCTGATTATATCAAATTTGATTCTCAAACTTTTGATTGCTATATATTTTGTTTTTTTTTTAATTTTATCCCTTAGAATTTGATTTAATTTTATTTTTATATCAACTTTGGTCCTTATTTTTATGATTGTTATTTGTTTTTCTCTTATCATTTTCTAAATTTAAATTTTTTATCTATCAGATTTGGTCCTCATTCTTTTGATTGTTATTTATTTTATTTGGAATAATTTATAAAATTATATATTTTTTTAATTTCATCATCTTTCAACTTTTTTTTATCTATTAGATTTGATCTCTATTATTTTGATTATTATTTATTTTATTTGAGATAATTTATGAAATAAGATTTTTTTTTCAATTTTATCCTCATTCAACTTTTTAATTCGTAAGATTTGTTCCTCGTTATTTTAATAAAATTGAAAAAAATATTAACAATTTATTTTTCAGCTCATTAATTTTCATGACATAATCAAATATTGGAAAGTATTTTTCAACTTATTTTACATGATACTACCAAACATAAAAAATAATTCACTTTCTAAGAACCCATTTTCAAAGAAAATCACTTTCCAAAAAGGAAATTGTTTTCCAAAAAACAAACAGAACCTAAATTGAACATTTAGGTGAAGAAGAGTATAATGTTTTTTGCATAATTTATACAGAAAAACCAACTCCACAACACTCTTCTTTAACCTCCTTTTATATATGATTTTCAGGAATAAAAAAAATAGAACTATTTCATTATCAAATTTGATTACCTTTCATAAAACTAAAATTAAAGTCAAATGTTTTTTTTTATTTAAATCAGATATTTTTTGAATTGAAAAAACTGTTGAGTTCTGTAAAAACAATTTTGAAAAAATTGATCAATTCCTTACATTCAAGAGCTGGATTGGAAGGAATAATTATTCATGAACCAAACCCAAACCCAAATTTAAGTTGACAAAAATAGAATTTTTTGTAGCTCAAAAATTATTTTATAATAAACTCAACCCTATACCTAAGTCTAACTTGAAGCAGGAGTCGGGTTGTGCGTGTATGGGTTTTAGCCCAAAGTTTCTTTGCTTAGATTATCTCTCATCTAAAAACTTGGGTGCTTTTTAAGATCAATTTTAACATTTCACATAAATAAACCAATTGAAAATTTTGTTTATTTTCAATATGGGATATAATTTTTTATAGGATTTTTAGGTTTCTCCAAAACATGTCAACTAAAGGGTTTTTAAGATTAATTTTTTATTCATTCATAATTTATTTAAACCATATTAACATTTCATGTTAAATAGTTTATCTTAGAGATTATATTTCAACAAAGTCTCAACTCAAAAAATAAACAGACAACTTTTTTAATTTGACCTCAAATATGCCTATTAATTATAATCTTAAGTAAAATTTCAATACTTGAATTGATATATTTATTAAACCATGAAAAAACAATTTGAAAAGGAAAGTTGGTATATTTAATTAATGATGCCAAAATGTATATTGTATTGTATATTGTAATCTCCATGTGAATATGGAAGTCTTTTATCCTGTATAATTAAACTTTAGTCAGATGATTTCAATACAAAAGATGCATTTCAATAGGCATCTCGAGCATGCTATTTTGATTTTATTTCGATTGTTTTTTTTTTTTTTTGGGTTTAGGAGTTTCTTAAAGTTAAATGTCTTTTAGTCTAAAATCAATGTTATCAAACTTGATTTTGCTAGATATATACGTGTATCCATTAATACCTGATCAAGGCTAGATTTGAAATTTAACCAAATAAAAAATTGATATGATTTTATTCAGTTAACTTGAATTATCTAAATTTATTTAAATTTATTTGGGATAACTCTTGTTTTAAAAAATTAATATAATATTATTAAAAATAATATCATTTTAATTTTTTATTAAAAAACAAGAAATTCAAATATCTAATCACTATATGCGAGATAAAGGGAAAAAAGAGAGAGTACAAATGGGGAAGAATCTCTCATTGGAAGCATTGACATATTAATTTGACATCATTTTTTCATTATACTAATTATTTACCATCATAGTCAGCTATATGCTTATGTATTCGGTAGCAAAATTAGAATGGACTATACCATTATTAGTTATAATTATTATTAGTTATAATTAGTTACCTATCACAATCCATGCGTTTTAAAGAGTAACTTTAGTTGTTTTTTAAGATGTTTTTTTTTAATATATTAAAATAATATTTTTTTATTTTTTAAAAATAACTTTTAATATTAATTCATCAAAACAATCTAAAAATATAAAATAAATCATTTAAACAAAGAAAAAAAATAAAAAAAATTAAATTTTTTTAAAAATACTTTTACATCACGCAAAAAACAAACTTGGTTTAAAAAATCTGGTTCACAGGACTTCCAAATCAAAGTATAAATGGAATCCTATGCAAATTGACTAAAAGCTATTGGACCCTGTAGACGTCAATGAAGCTCTATATACAGGAATATGTGATATCATGGGCGCATGTAAAATCAATCCAAACTATCCCTATCCTATCAAGCACTCATGAAATCATCTTCTTAACATGAAAATGTGTAGTGGAAAACAAAAGTTGATTGTCACATCTGAAAATTGTACATGATTAATGCCTGCACGCCCCGAATTAATGCAATAATCACAATCAATCCGTGAATTCCTTTTAAAGCTTCGAGCAAGAAACGGAGGCACTTTTCATGCTATCAAGGCACTCGGTGAGAAAGGAAAACATTGCTGAACTTTCTCGAGAAAAGAAAAAACGTTGCTGTAGCCTCTCTGTTAGATGACACTTTCGGTGCTATTGCTATGGCAATGATGTCCCTTACCTAGAGGTAAATTATGAGCTCTCAGCCCTAGGTAGGTTGCCATTGCCCATTGCGCACGGACATATTTGATGAGCAGCTACTGAGAAATAATGATAATTCATTTTCTGATGCCTGTCTCAGAAGCTAGTATAGTTCTAAAATACAAAGATGTACGTGTAGATGAACGAGTTGAGTCGTGGAATTCGTCTTCAATGTTATTATACGCATGCCGTACAAGTATATCTCATCATTTAAAGAAAAAAATAACGTTGTTTTTTAAAAGAACTACTTCTAAAAGATATTAAATTAGATTTTATTCATATTTTAATTGTAACTATCGAATCACAAATTAATATTTCAGATTAACCAGATTTAAAAGAGACATAAATAAGTGGAGGTGAAGTGAGGGATAAAAACAAAAAGGCAAACTCCAGCAATAGAAAAACATCCTCCCGGAAAAAAAAAAGATTTTTAAAAAATCTCACAGTTAATTAAAAATATTTGCAAATAAAACAGTTATAAAGAGAATTGATGAAATAGACTTGGAAATATAAACGAAGTTTCAATTATGATATCATTGAAATCATTAAAAAAATCTTGACGAGATAAATCCAACTAAATGAAATAAGATCATCAACAATGACTCGAGTGGATTGTATTTATCGTAAAAAACGAGCGGGTCATCTTTCACCTTATAGCCCACTTAGGTCATAGTTACTGATTTTTTTTGTCGTTAGATTTGTCTTATCGATATCTTTCTGATAATACTGATGATGTCGTAATCAAAACTTTGATGTATATTTTTTATGTGTATTCATTTTTTTTTTCTCTCTTGCTTCTTTCTTGTCCATTTAATATTTTTTAAAATATGTTATTTTAAATAGCAATGAGCTGTAAAAGTCTTGCCTATATAAATTATATGAATATTTTTAACTATATGAATATTTTTAACTATATTATTCCACCCGTATTTTTCTAAAAAAGTGTTAAAAACCAAAAATAGCAAAAAGAAATCCAAAAAGTTCCCTTCCACAAAACCATATCTTCCCTTGGTCTACTCAACGTACAAATGATGCAATCAGACCGACCAAACCAAACCCACAGTGGGCTTTACTGGGCCCTCACCACCCCCACGTTCCCTCCTCATCATACTCATCTATTTTCATGGAACCCTCCTTCCACTCCTCCCCACGTGTACCTTCTCCTCTCATGTCAGCCGTCCATTTTCCCATCATCAAAGCTCCTAGCCCTCTAATGCAGTTCATGTAGATCAAAATAATTTGATTGAGCGGTAAAACGGAGCGTGCAATCGATTTCCTTCGCTCAGTTTGATTTTATTTATTTTTCAAAATAATTTTGTGACTTTCCTTCCATGTAAACATTAAAGAACTCTATATACAACACATAGATTAAGATCAAAATTTAAAATATTTTTATAAAATAAAGTTAATTGAACTTAAATATCTTATATTGTAAGATATCCATGATGAGACACGAATATATAAACTCAAGTTAAACGAATCTTCTTTTCATCATTTAGATTTATCCCTCAAGGATTCAAACAATATTGCTTTCAAACTATACACAATAAAATATCCTCAGACGAATATCAAAATTAATTTCTTTCTCACTCGAGTCCGATGAACCATCCATACGATTATTTGTTTCAATTACAACTCGAGACAATAATATAATAAAGAATAACTTATCATTTGAATTGCCACTTTGAGAATATTTATTAGTAACACTATTATATTAGGGATACTGTATAAAAATATGGTGATGTATAATCATGAGGGGTGTAGCTCAACTGATCACACCCCGAATTTGTTCTTTAGAGGTCACCAATTCGAGTATTACAAACCTCAGAGCCACTGGAGACTTACATGGTTGTTAACTCTAGAACCCGTAGAATCTATGTTAATAATAAAAAAAATAGTGATTTACAAAATGGTTTCTTGTCACAAAACAAGTTTTGGTCACTTAAACCTAGTTATTTTTTTTTTTTTAAAAAAAGTGGCATTACAATTATAGTTTATACAGGTAAGACTTGGAACAAAATAGATAAATATAATAGAAATAAAATGATTATATATCTTCTTACATCTCTTTATTTTAAAAGATATAAAAATTTATTTCAAAACTGTATTTATCTTTTTTATCTTAATATATCAACTAGACACAATCCTAGAGATACATCTTCAAAATAATTTTTAAAAAATGTTTATTTTTAATATTAATACATCAAAACCATAAAAAATACTATAAAATTATTAATTTAATATTTTTTTCAAGTGAAATTATTTTTTAAAAAATATATAAAAACAGAAATTATTACACTTTTAAATGCTCACCGTTTTCTTAGCTAAGATCATTCATTCAACAAAACTATGATAATTTTATAAGATTCGAAATTATTTTGGATAAACCCTATTGAGTTTTCTTAAAAGGTCATTTGCTACTATTCAATAAAGACTCCAACTCACACGCACTTGTACATTACACACGCAAAGCAAAGAAAACAAACTCTCCCTCTGACCAAAGACTCCAAAAAAAATTAAAAAGCCGAAGAAATATAATAAATTAAATCCGATTTTTTTTAAAAAAAAAACACTCCGGAAAGTAAAAATCTGACGTCACCGAACCTTTGACCCTCCCTCTCTATCTTCTCTTTAAACCCACCATCTCCACTCGCCCTCCCATTCCTCCACTCTCAATTTCTCCCACTTTCTCAGCACCCAAACAGCAAAAAGAAAACAAAAAAAAATGGTGAGAGACGTTAATTTGTACGTTACGGTCCCTAATCTCTTCCGGTGTCCCATCTCACTTGACGTGATGAAATCACCTGTGAGTCTCTGTACCGGTGTCACCTACGACCGCACCAGCATCCAGCGGTGGTTGGATAGCGGAAACAACACGTGTCCTGCCACGATGCAAGTTCTCAACAGCAAGGAGTTCGTTCCCAACCGCACTTTACAGAGACTCATCCAGATCTGGTCTGACTCAGTCCAGACTCAGAACGATCTCCGAGTCGACTCAGCCGCCCACTCGGTCGTCACAGAGGAAGAGGTTGAGGTTTTAGTGAAAGAAATGAGAGCCCAGAAGGAGAAAGTTGATCATTTGTCGAAATTCATCTGTTTCGCTAAAGAATCCGAGGAGAACTGCGAGTTCTTGGCGAAATTTGATGGGTTTGTGGAAATGCTCGTCGGGTTTCTTGATGGCGATAAGGACATTGATTTTCTCGAGCGAGTTGTTAGAGTATTTGCTATGATCCTGAACAAAGTTGGAGATTACAAGGCGTTAAGGTTATTGATTTTGAAGCAAAACAATGGTGGCTCTCACGATTGTTTGTCTTCTCTCCTTCTTGTCTTGAAACAAGGAAGAAGCGTGAATTCACGAGTTGGAGTTATTAAAATCATTGAAGCCATAACTCTCGACGCCGAGTCAAAACAGATGCTTTCGGAGAAAGAAGGGTTCTTGCTCGAATTGGTGAAATTGATCAGCTTAGAAAAAGATCCGAGCTTGATCGAAGCAAGTTTATCGTGTTTAACAGCGATATCTATGTCGAAACGTGTTAAAATAAAGCTAATCAATTTAAAAATAATTGCAGAGCTAAGAAAACTGTTAACAGGAGGGCAGAACGCGAGCGTTTCGATCATAGAAAAGGCATTGAAGTTGCTAGAAATGGTAGCGTCATTCAGGGAAGGGAGGGCGGAGTTTTGCAATGACGCAGCTTGTGTTGAGGCTGTGATGAATAAAGTGCTGAAAGTTTCGAGTGAGGCGACGGAGCATGCGGTGATGATATTGTGGAGTGCGTGTTATTTGTTCAGAGATCGGGTGGCAAAAGATGCAGTAGTGAAGAGCAATGGGTTGACGAAGATATTGTTGTTAATGCAAAGTAACTGTTCACCTGGAGTCAGGCAAATGTCCGGTGATTTGCTGAAGATTTTCAGGGTGAATTCTAAGTCTGATTATTGTCTTTCTAGCTATGAAACTAAGACTACTCACATCATGCCCTTCTGATCGTGTGTTTGCAAATATGGGGTGTGATTGATATAGTTTTTCTCTCTTTTTTCAAGAGAGATTTTCTTGTTCTTGTAAATCCAAAGGAAAATTTTGTTAGTGAATACAAAAAGAGAATCCAATTGATTGATTTTGCATGGGAAATTCATGGATTTTCTTTATGGTATTGTTTTGTAAATGAAAGTGAAAATAGATGATTTGATGCAAATTGCAATCATGTCCTGCAAAATTGTTCCTGTGTTGCCCTTGCCATTCATCAACAGTGAGATTTCTCGTACTCTGAAACCAAACTGTGGTCTCCTACCTCTGTAATGTTTGCAGTTATAGCAAGCAATAGTGACTGACAATTCATAGACAGACTGGAAGAGAAGCAATAATAGATGGAAGGACTACTCATCCAATGTTCAAATTATACCTTTGGGAGAGAACTCAAGATGTGAAGTCTCTGCCATCGGTAAAACAAGATTCAAATCCAATGATTTAAATCTGCTTGGAGTCCACTAGCTTTTGTGTTTTTTTTAAAAAAATATTAATTTGTTTTTTACTATTTTAAACTGTTAATATTAAAAAATATATATTTTAAATGACAACAAATGCACCCATTTACTAATAATCAGCATTTTAGCAACTCCGGTTTGCCAAAAACTTAAACCCAATGGTTTGAGGAAGATTAAAATTCACCGTGCACTCCCAAATATTTATTATCCCCGAGAGTTAAAATCACACGTTAAGAACTCAATTTTTTTTTTTTTTTATAAGGTTAAAGAAGAGGGTTGCTCAGGGTTCAGTGCTGTTTTTTTTTCTTGGGATCTATGTTCTGGCTACTTTCATGGTTCATGCAAGAAACCAAGAAAGAATTTCTGTGCCAATTTCATTAAGTTGATGGTTTTTCAGCTTGGCATCACTTTCATCTGCCATATTTATGGCCGTTGAATTGCTATGTAATTTTCTCCACTGAGCTGTGATGCCAAATGGGGCCTGCAAATTAGCATGCTATTTATTCTTAGTAAAAGCTGCTGATAAAATGAAACACATGCATGAGCTGGAATTGCACTGCCTTGAATTGTTTATGTCCTCTTTACTAGACAGTTTAGTGGTCAGGCAAACAGAGATTCCGGAATCGAGCACCCAGTGAGCTTAGAGACAGGGGAGCAAAGTTGGAGAAACTTTGACTACAAAACTGGTTTTGTGCGTCTTGATTAATTAAATTGGGTTAAAAACAAACAAACGAATAGAGATTTAGAGTAAGACAGAGCCATAATAATTTCTGAAATGGGTTTGCTTTGCTGACTAATATATTGTCTTCCAAGCTACATATCTCTCTTTCATTCAAGATTTGCTCGCTTGATAGCTTTCAAATTAGATTTGTTTGATAGCAGAAAGGAGAGAAAGGGATTGGAATCACAACCCTAACAAAAAAAAATCTGTTAAAGCAGAGAAAGATACATGAATGCGTAGGCTTGACCGCTCCAATCCCTATGAAAGCAGAAAGCTTGGCCCTTATAAAATTTGATTTGAAAAGAGAGGGAGCCACCTAAACCTCGAGCTTAATTACAAATTAATCAAGTAATATAGTAAAATATGAAATGGGGTTTCTGTGTTTCAAAAAGGGTGGGGATAGGTTGCGACATGAACATCAAAAGTTGGCAAAGGATGGTTCCCTGAGCACTTGAGAGAGAGAGAGGTCCTTTACTTTATCATTTCCTTTTTGTTGTTCTCATTCTTTTTCTTGCATTATACACTGGTGGGTTTAATTTGGGGAGTGGATCCTTGTGTGGTTAGTAGTCATAAGAGTTGTATATGAAATGGTGATGGAGTGCAAATTGTTACTTGTTTTTAGTGGAGGTGTCATTATTCTCTATGGGGTTACAATGTTGCGTCACCATGGACATCTCATGTGACCTTTTTCATGTGATTGATGAGAGCTCCTGGTATCTTGAGAGGTTAAGCTCCATGGATTTTCAAGCGGGGGGGCTTGCATCATCGTCACTGTGGATAATCTTGTAGCTTCAAAGAGAGAAATAATCTTGAGGTTGATGGAGAAATAGGCTTACTCTCCAAGGATGTGATCGAAGGAAGGTGGAGCTTGGTATTGATTGATGCATGACCTTAATAGTTCTTGTTTTGTCTTAGCTTCTTTGGTTGTTTTGATGTTGCTGCTGCTGCTGCTTGTAATGTCTCCCACCAAGCATAAATGAAAGAGAGAATGGTGCTAATTTTCACTCAATAATTTGTGCTTAGTTCCTTGTTTTTGCTCAAGCTCGCTCATCTGCATTGCACTTTCTGTCATCTAGCATGAAGGAAAGGGAGTGATGTTAAATCGTCTAATAATTTGGGCTTGTTTGTTCTTGTTGTTCTCTTTGCAATGCTATATGTGACATGACACATGAATGATGTTACATCATATTTTGTTGATTACCTGAATTCTGATCACGTTAAATGTATCACTCTTGATAAAATTGTGATTTTTTCTTCTTCTTTTTTTTTAAAAAAATAGAGCAAAGTCATTTAAATTAAAAATTATCATAAAAAAGTTGTATTATTAACTCAAAATAATTATATTACATTTATAATAAAAATTAAAAACATCTTTATACTTAGATTTAATATTTTTCTAGGTCATTCATATGTAAACTAGCATTTTTACCTTTTCTAATAATTTTGTTTTATCTTCTCTTGGTTTTGTTTTAAGCCTGAAAGGGGTATTTGAGAGTGGTAACAATTACTTTTCAAAGTATTTTTAGCTAAAAAATATATTAAAATAATATATATGTTTTAAAATTTGTTTTTAACATCGGTATATCAAAACAATTTAAAAATATATATAAAAATTAATGTTAAGTAAAAATACAATTGAATTTTAACAAAACTTTATTTGGACCGCAATTCCAAATACGAGCACAGAGCTCAAATACATAACTCCATTTACCAATGCTTTTTTACATCCCACAACTTCAACGAATTGCTGAATTCATTTAGCATCCACACCAACATCTCAATTGAGGGATCATTTGGTTCAAAGATATTGAATTCCTCTATTGAAAGTTCAAAATCCTAAGCGATGTCGTTTTTAATATGTCAAGGAATTTTAAATTAAAAAGAGAGAGTTAGAAAAGTAGTTTGAAATTTCTAAAATGCAAATCTTCCTCTTAAATGAGAATTGCTCTCACTTCACTTTAAGAATGAGGACAATCGTAAAGTTCAAAAGGTAATGGTGGAGTCAATGAAAGTCGTTCACCTTTTGGGCTAAAAGGAAATCCGACCCAGTACCTTCGCCTGTGGATCAGGCCGTTCTGTCTGTATTCTGCAGTGCTTTTCTTTTTCTTGCTATGAAAGTGTGCTTGATTGCTCCTTCTTGACCCAGACAAATCACTGTATTCCAGCTCTTTATCTCCTGCTTTTTTTCTTTTCTTTTTCTTGTTTTGCAGGAGGAAGCCAGATTTCAGACTTGTGAGAATTCTACTAATTCATATATAGATTAATGAACTGCAGACCCAAAATCTAGCCCGATAAAGAACTTCTCGAGTTTGGTAGGGTTGTAAATAGAATCACGCGTTGATGGTGTTTAAGACTTTGTTTGATATCAGGGGCCATGTATTTTTTTAGTTTTAAATTATGTTTTTTTTTTGTTTTGTGTTTTTGGATGATGAATTAATATACAAAATAATTTTTTTTAAATATTTTTTTAATATATTTATGAATAAAAATCATTTCAAAAAACATTTTTTACCGCAAACAAGCCTCAAATCACATTGAATATCTAGTTGAACTACTAACCAAGATTTAAGGGAACGGTCAACGGTCTTTACAGACTTACCAATACAATATAAATAAAAGATAACAGAGCCTGGTGGCGTGATGGGACTTTAAGTTGGACTATCGGCCCTTTTCCGGTGGAATTCAGGCTTGTCAAAAGACATCAGATATTTCCATGATTTCAGGTTTCAATCCGGCTACGCCGTGCTTTGACTGCAGTTTTCTCTTCTTAAGCCAGCATACATGGAGACAGAGGACTGCTAAAATGTAGACTTGGTTGCATCACTCACTACACATTGTCTAAGAGCCCCTTGTACACCATTGTTGCTATAGACATCAAAACTTTTATAATATTTGATCCATGCCCAAGATTTTCATGACTTTGTTGTAATCTTTTGTGTTCAAAGACTAGAAAAGTAGATGGGTTTTGAGAATATTTTTAGCATCGTTAAAAGAATAGTTATTGTTTTTTTTTTATGTACAAGTTATACTATTGATGTTATTACTATCATATCATTACCGTACCAATAATATCATAATCACGACTAATATTATTATCATTTTTTCACCGTAAAACCATATATATTATGATCGTAACCATTATTAGTTATCATTTTTATCGTTACTTTTCTACTATCACCTTTTATTTTAATATATTGTGAATTCAACCACTATTAACTTTATATTCTTTGCAAATATATTTAAAATTATAGCGGTGATATCATCATTTACTATAATTTTCGTTATTTACTAATAAAATAAAAATCATTATTAGTTTTATATTACTATAATAATCATCACTATTATTACTGGGATCATACTAACCATTCAATTTTTAAAAAGCTATAAATAAAAAACAAGAGAGAGTTTTTGATTTCATAAAAACAAAAAACAAAAAAAGAAAGATACCAAGCATGCACCTCCTTAAAACACATGTCTGTTTTTAAAGCTCAGCTACTTTTATTTTATTTGTTCTTGGCTTAAAATCACTATTTAGGTGAAGTTTAAAGGCATAGCAGTCAATTATCTAACACTATTTTTAGTAATGTTACTCTTGATTCCCAACGGAGCACAACAGAGCAGTGCAGTCATCAAATACTTGGCTTTTGGGCTGAATTATATTTGTTGACAGAGCTCTATTGAGATTGGGTTGTGCTTGCTCTTCTGAATTTGAGGTATAATTGAAGGCCATAACCAGCAAAGCTTTCTGCAACAGAAGTTCAAAAGGAACCTAAGAGAAGACTCGAGCCCAACAATTTGGCTATAAAACTAGTCCCTTTTCATCAATCTCTATATATAATCAAAATTCCTACAGAAGTCCATTTACTTTTATCGGGCCAAGCTCCCTTGTTGCAATTAGCAAATACCATTCCTGAAGTTTAACTTCATTATTCTCCTGCGGCGGGGAAAAAATATTTGAATTTTTTTTCTTTGAAAATGAACACCTTATTTTTATAAAAAAATAGCACTATAACACAATATAAAGAAAATTGATGAAATAACACACTTAGTAAATGTTGCCATTGGAAAAATACAAAATTCAATTTGGTTTTCATTCAGAAATATGATATTTCAAAGAAATTGTAAAATGACCCGCATGAATTATAATGAGAAGAGAAAAAAACACAAAAAAGACTTCTAAGGTGTAACAAAATCTTGATTATGACATCACTAACTCGATCAAAAAGATCTCGATAAGATAAATTGAACAACATAAAAGAAGGTGTGAATAGAGCAGGCCACACTTGCCGCTAAAAGCAAGTGAGTCACCTACTATTTTTGAGCGATAAATATGGCGTACTCGGGTCATCGTTGATAACTTATCTTGGTGTCGTTGAGTTTATCTAGTTAAAATCTTTTTGATTATATTGATTGTGTAATAATTGGAGATTTATTATTTATGTAATGTTTATTTATTTTATTTTTTTTCCTCTCCAATCTACTTATCATAAGTTGTGCATGTCATTTCATAATTTCTTTAAAATTTCATATTTTTTAATAGCAATAAGTTTAAATTTTGAGTTTATCAATTGTACAAATTATTCAATTTTATTATTATTTTTTTAAAATGTATTATTTCACTAATTTTTTTAGAAAACCATGCTTATAAGCAAAAATAACAATCAAATTTTGTTTGATTCTTTAATTCTCTCTCTCTGTTTTTTTTTTGTTTAAATTGAATCTCCAAAGGAAAAACTTGAAAACTTAAATGAAGTTTTTTTATATAGTTTGGAAATAAATCTAAGACCACCCAATAAAAAATAAAGAAAAAGAAATTAAAGGTCAAGTGCTCTCGTAACTATCCAAACTACACACTGCACCATGTCAACTACTGCATTCCTTTTTCAACAATTGCTTTCTATCTAGCTAGGGATTGTACAAAATGGAGTTAAATCCTCGTAAACTCAGTCGACAGCTTCATGCATTGCAAACCAATAACATTTCAAAATCCCACCATATGTGAAGTAAAGTAAAGAAAGCACATTTTAGCCTTGAAATGACCACACCACACTCCCACTGCATTACAAATAATATTGCCATCTTTTTTTAGTCAACCACTACATAGTAATCCTATAGGATTAGCCAATTAATTAAGCATTTATGTATATAATATATACATTTTCCCTCTTGAGACAAGAGTAAGATTTTAATATTTCGGCCCTTCGTCTGCTGATGAATTGCACGCATGCCCATGATTTGAATATTGTACCTCTTTTTTCAATTGAAGACTTTGACTAGTTTTTAAACCGGCTTAATTCGGCAGGGTGATAATAAATAAATAAATAAATAACATTAATTTTGTAAAATCTTGTCAAGACTTTGCTAAATCTGATGGAGTCACCAAGACATTTTTAAAAAAATTATTGACCATTGACCTAATTTAACTGCAGGTTAATTAAATGAACTAAAATTTTTCTGACAGTGAATTCTCGAGTCAAATTTAACAAATATAATAATATTATTTAGTTTGTTATTATTTACTCTTTTAATTGGGTTTTAATTAAATTATCTATATCTAGATTTGCGTGTTAAAAGAACTTCATAATATTTTTTCCTCAAAATTAAAATCCTAATTAACAATGTGAAAATACAACAAACTCGCTTCCATTTGCATATGGATAAAGCACTCAAAATATTCCTCGAAGGAACATAATTCAAGATAGCCTTGTGGCAGCGGTACTGCAGCAAGAGAGGGAATGAACCAACTTGTGCCACGACAATTTACATAGAAATATTGAACTTTGCTTGTGAAGTAAAATGTAGGCATTCTTTTTTTTTTTTCCCGTAATGAATCTTTAGGGACAATAATGAAACGTTCATGTCATGACACGTCTGCTTTGTGTTACATTATACCCATATACAACTGTCCCTGTTTTATGTAATAAAAAGTTTTGTCCACTCACTCAAATCTCTGCATTTCAAAGATCCTTGTTTGGGACCCAAAAATATATTTCTACATGGAGGGAGATCGTGTCTTTTCCTTTCCAGTTAAGAAAGTCTCTGGCCTCTCTATAATTTTAGTGAAGTTTTTCAATTAAATACTTTACAATTTTTTTATTTATTTATAAAAATATCAAATATAAAAAACATTCCAGTAACTTACTTTCAATCAAAATTAATTTTCATCAAACAAACTGTCCTTATTGTCTGGACGGATGATGTGATCAACATTTTATTTTTCTAATTTTCCATGCCATCCTTTCATTCTACGTCGACATGTTTGAAACCGGGTTGATCCGCATCATTCAAGTGTAGTTGGTGCATTTGTTATTGGACCACTAAAAAGTCAATATTCTTTTAAAGTATAGTGGGTGCAGAAAGGTAGGCTCTCGTGGTATCATGGATCGCCAAATGCTAGAAGATAATAATATGTGTTGGCTGTGATTCTTGGAAGACGATATTTCCTCTACCTTTCCAAGTTCTAACGTCACGACTGTGAAGAAACCCGCCCAATGGAGTCGAAGTGACAGCTTGAGCGCTTCAAATTCTTCTTAAATTATTTTTGTGTGGATAGACACACGACACAAGTGCTCTAAATTTATCAATATATGATATCAAATCATTGTAAATTTCTTAATCTCAGCTTGAATGATTTGCTTATAGCTTGATCGAAAGTCTTTTTAACTAATTTTGTATCCATAAATTGATTTAATATCCCGTTAATTTAATCTCTAAATGGAAAAAAAACAAATGGTGTTTGTGGGTTTAGGCAACATGCAAGGGCAAGCTCTAAATAGAGGAGGTGGGGTGGAAATACATGAGGAAATACTTTGGGAAAATCATAAAGTAGGTAGGCTAAATATATGATCACATGGTCTCACTGGCCCTCGTTTAAATTACTTTCCCATAATTTAATTGATAAACGATCTTCATATCCTCAGATCAGTCTCTAATGCTGCTCTAATCATAATTAATCACTTTATTAAATAGAGCAACGTAACACATCTCCAAAAAGGACTGTCAATGGGCCATTCTATACACAGAGGTTGATGAGACAAGCACTTAGGCAACTAAAGAGGATGGTTGGGACTTGGAAATTGTGTATAATTTCAAGTCAAATTCTACCAAGTCAGGTGAGGCTGAAAGGAAGCTAGCAAGAAGGCATGTGAGTGGGGTATAGGTTCATAATCAACATGAAGCCCACAAAAAGTCCTGGATTTGATAAGGCAGTGAGGCATATCCATGCTTAACAGATTGACAAGGATGAGCAAAACATGATTGATTGCTCTTGAGTCACTGCACTTCGGTGTTTCTCTTTTCAGTCGATACACATCTGCTCTTGAAATTATGTAATTGCTCGCTGGAGTATATATATATAGAGACTGCAATAATGTTGCCTCTTGCTAAAAAAAAAAACTAGTTTCATCCTTATAGTTTAGTTAATTTTGTTTGCATAGACTAGGTCGAAAATGAGGGTATAAATCTAAAATATGGATAATCCTAAAATTCCTAAATCTTCATTTATATAGTTGAAATCTCATATAAAATCATAATTCTTGATGCCGGCCTTTTCAAAATGAGAATCCCAAATTGCATGAGCGAAGAATTTCTTCTCCTCCTCCCCCTGGTAAATGTTTTTGAAACGAGGGTTTGATAGCAAATATTCAGATCCCTGAGGACAAATTATTAGAATACAAAACTATTCGGCAAGTATACGTAATTAACACACAAACAGGACCTGAGAAATTAAAAAAATGGAAACTAATTAAGAATTCTGTGGGGGAGACAATAAGAGAATAAAAGCCACCTTTTTGCTTTGATTAAGAAGATATCAGTAGAAGATATCCTGGAGATCTGTCCCATGACAGATTAACTACTAAGAAATGATTCTAATATGGCGAAGATGGTCAAAATGTCCTTAATTTACATGCGATCATAGATAGCTAAGACTGTTCATATCTGAATATGAAAAGAAATCCTTCAATGATCATGATGATGAACTGTAAGAACACAAGTCTTAATCAGTAGAGCTAAGATATATAGCTGACGACAATTGGCTATTATCAAACCATGTTGTGTATATGTTCTTCCACCCAACGATATTGTTGATTAATTAGTTGATTTTTTTATACAAATCAATCGTAACCCTTTCACGTATCATGTTTTTTATGCAGCAGCCTTAAGATTTAAATCAAGGTGAGGATTTGATTTTACAGCTTTCTAAATCAAAACTTGAATTCAAATGGAAATAAAGATTAATTACATGCGAACTTCTAAAAGATTACGTACACTAAGTATTTCAAGAAAAAATATTAATCATAAAGAGCATTATAAGGCTATAATTAAGCTATTCAACTCTCTCTCTCTCTCTCTCTCTCTCTACAAAAACAAAAACTTTTAATTATGCCTCGTGGAAAAGCTAGCCATTAATTTGAAAGACATCAACCATTCTCTCAGAACATTTAAATGGAGCTCTCATGAGCTTCATGGAGGTGATCTCTTTATTGCTATCTATTCTTGATATGAAATTAATTAAATCTTTTTTAGGTAAAACATGATCAATTCCTGATAAAATCATTTTCTTTTAAATTTCATTATAAGTTTAAGGTTGTTATTTCACCAATAGAATAAAAAAAAAATTAGGTTGATTTAAAGAAGCTGAGAGAATGCTTGGAAAGAATTCCTTTATTACAGTAAATATAAATCTTTCTTTTTAATTCCTTTCACTCTAATGATACATAAATATACAGGATAGATTTTACTTTAAAATATGAAAAAAAAAAAAAATACAGGACAATATTAGTCATTGATTTGAATTCAAAGACTAAGATTTGACAAACATAATAGATCATATTCCAATTATCATGAGAGGATTCAAATCTATTTTTTTTTTAATGAGAATTAACTGGTTGATTTTAATCAATAATTAAAGGGTCAATTATCCGGTGTAGCTAGTGTATGTAGAAACACTAGTTCCATTATCAGATGATTTTCAATAATAATAAAAAAATTCTCGTGAATGCATCAAATTATATATACACACGATAATTTAAAACAACCTTGGTTTTGATGCATAAAAGCAGATCCAAAAAACTCAAAACTATTGAAATAATAAAAAATAAATAATAGGAAAAGGGTTGCTAATTTTATGGATATACATGTGTTTACGTGTGTGTGCACGAGGGTAATAAACTTAACGATATCTTTGTGTGTGTGTGGTAAAAGAATTAATGATAAATGGGTGATCAAACACCTACAAAATCTCCAATATGATTTCCCTATACTCTACCAATTAATATATATATAAAGCATGCACCTTTTTGGATTTAAATGAGAGGAAATCGAGAGCAGATTGAGCGGAGATTTGCCCCTAAAAAAACCTAGGGACCATTTGGTGACTAGGTGGCTAATTATGCTAGCTAGGAGCAAGAAGTTCTCCAATAGTTGTGCAATAAAAAATGATATACAAGACAATGTGCTCCTACTTGATTTGCTAAACACCCAAACATGTCTTCATACTAATTATCTATCATCTCGCTCTCTTCTATCTATCTATCCATATAAATATGTCGAGAACATTGATAGTCTGCATTTGCAAGGTCTAATTCATTCTTGACGAGGCTCCCTCTCTCTTCCATCGCTGCTTTCACATTTCAGGTCAGTTTTTTGAATATTTGCTCTTCTTGTTCAAGTTTATACTCGTGCTATGGTTTTTTGAGCTTGTGTTTGCTTTCATTGTTGAATACCTCTCTATGTGTATATATGTGCATGCATGTATTTATCTCATGTTTGTTTGGCGAGATAAACATGAATGAATGGAGGATAAAAACCACTTCGAAACTGAAGTAAGGGATTTTTGAGTCCCTTAGTCATTAGGGTTCGCATCTTGGATATCCCTTCTACATTTCTCTTCTACATACAAAAGTAGCAATCTTTTTCATGAGAGGCAAGCTATGGTTAGATGCAATTTAATTGACACTATACGCATCTACCATTAATTCCCTTTTCTTGCTTTCTTTTCTCTTTTCCAACTTAATTATTTTTTTGAGTGCTGATCTTTTCTGTCGAGAAAAGAACCCTTAATTTGCTGGCAGTAGGTTTTTTCTCGTTCTTTGAAACGAGGCAGCCCTTTTCCTAAGATAGGACTTGAACCCTTGCTTTAATTCTTCTTCTTAATTTATTTTCCACTGTTATCTTTCCTCTTACTGCTAGCCATGTAGTGCATAGTTACAGAGGCACTGTACGTCTTTGGAAATTAACCCTGTCTTGATCTTACCATTTAGCACAAAAATGGTATGGGAATTCTCATTTCTCTCCAAGTTTCCTGGCACTAAACTTAAGATAGCAGTGATAATAAAAAAAATATATATTTATTTGTCATTACTTCCTTTTATAAGAATTATTGTAGCTTGGAATTGATGTCCAATACCTTGTGCTTATCATCGAAGCACAGTAGACATAGCATATATAGCAAAGAATTAGTGAATATTTTCAGTGCCTTTTTCTTATTAAACAAAAGAGGAGTGTGTTTTTAATTCTAAGGACCAAAATATTATCCTAAACACATCAAATCTCATGATTTTTGGGTCATATAACTGCGTAATTTGCAGCACTAAACACCAAAATACCCCTTGTCATCTTCTTCGCTATACTTTGGCCCATATCTTGGTCTTGTCACCTGTACCTGTCCATCTCCATCTCCGACTAGGTCATTGCAATTATTTTTTGGTTGATTATTGTGTGATAAACTTTTCACTGTTAAAACACCCATGACTCTCCTCCAAAAACACCATTTCAGTTAAAATTATCTGCGTGTTAGAGCTTATAAATGCTAGACTGATGACAGGTAATCTTTGTGCATTTCAAGACTACGAATAATTTATGTTCATTCGGCTGCATTAACTAGGATTTCGTGATCTATAATATTCAATAATGAAGTGGCAAACTTCTTCTATACCATTAGTTTTTTTTATTTATATTATATAAATACACAAACCAGAATTATTTTTAATAAATTATGGAAATATACCTTTTGTTCGGGAAAAAAAAAAGTTTAGGGTTTACCCTCTGTCTATTTTAAATGAGAGAAGCACATAAAGCTTCCAAGTATTAAGAATTAGATTAGTGATTAGATCTACTGACATGCTCGATAATTAGAGCTCGTGTGGGTTGTAATCTATCTTGATTAGTGAGTAGATGCCCTTGCCAGGTAGGGTTCATAGCCTTCATTTTTCAGCCATTGAAAATTAATTAGAAGATCAATAATAATTATCTCCTTGAGATGAGATATGCCACACAAAACCAGCACATTGATTGTCCTTATCCTTGGATTCTTGTCTTCATATGGGCATGCTAGTATATGGCAGTGGAGGCATACAATGCAAGTAGCAAGGCTGTTAACATCTCATCGTCCCATCAATCACATAAATTAAGGATGTAGACGTCTATATATATATATGTATATGTATATATATGTATATGTATATGTAACGTTATCGTGATAGTAATGCATATTTAATGCAGCAAATAAGCGAGGAGATTTGCTCTCCTTGTCAAGATAGAATATAAATACGTACAATCACATTTAATTATAGCATAATCTCATCCATGAAAGGAAATTATTTTTAAAAAATCATTAGCTGCCGTATCATTAATTAAAAAAAAAAACCCATTAATCTTTATAAAAAAAAAAGAGAGAAAGAAGAAGAAGAAGAAGAAGAGCATCTCTAGGTATGAATAGGCTAAGACTTTTGCACATTGTTTTGTATTGTAGTCATTGTAGTTAAGTATCTGTCCATCGCACATGGTGGGTCTCATCAAGGTTTCTTATGTTAGGTTTCTTTCCATTAACGACACAAAATCTAAAATATTCGTCTCGATTAGATTGTTAGATTTAAATAAAATAATAAAAAATCACACCAAACTCAAAGCTATCGATATATTTAACCATTATGGGCAATATTCTACTCGTTCCTCCATGGTAGTAAAAACCCTTTTTATATATATATATATTTCATGCTAAAAGATCTTGCTTCAACCTTTTGCCCTTTTCTTGATTTGATCTTTTGGCAACTCCCCTCGACTCCAAATGGTGAAAAAGAGGTTCCTTTTCACGGAGACGTATTTGGCTAAGGAGACAAAACCCTTTTCATCGAGCAAATAGAATAAGGTCACTTCTTGTTGCTGCATTTAAATCATGGACCCAATACCAAACACAACACATCAACGTGTCCAAATCAAAGGTTGATAAAGTTAAAGAGCATACCAAAACTTGTGGCGGACCTTTCAGATTGTGACACTGAATTCTTCTTCTTTTATTCTTGTTTTGGGTGGTGTTGGAAAAATATTAAATTGATTTTTTAATGGTTTTTAATATACTTATATTAAAAATAAAAAATTATCTAACATGTTTTTAGCTAAAAAAAAAACACTAAAAAGGGGTTTGGAGGCTTCTAAAGATTGAAAAACAAAACAATATATCCTCAATTTTGATTTTATTTATATTTACGATGTGACACGATGCATTACCAATATTGATATTGATAGATAGATACCGGACCATGATCCATCTTATCATTTCCTTTTCATTCACAAGTCGCGACCTCTCCAGCGAGTCTCCTCTTCCCCACAACCATCAAAACCATCCGTACTGTTTGGTACACCGCAGTCTTCACCCCACAAATTCACAATGGAGTGCTTCTGTGGCCATTAGGGTCTCCATATTTATTAAAAGTCTAAGACAATTCAGAATATATTTTTTTTTCTAATTACAAGAATCTCCATATTTATTGTGAGTGAGTGTGTAATTGCTGTGCAGCAATTAGACAAGTCCCAGAACAGTAGGAAAGCAGAGGTCTTTAGGCCTCACCAGGAATGACTATCAATGAAGGAAAATTCACCGAAAATGACAAAGCACAATTTGTGAAAAAATAAAACCAAAAAGGGGTTTGCACAAAGAGGAAAGGCAAAAAACTGAGAATTGGGTTTTGGAGAATGAGAAAGAAAGAAGCTGAAAGCTATGTATGATAGTAAGGGGAAACAAAGCAAGATACTTCTTCAATCAACAAAAGATATCAAGCCGAGTTTTCATGTAATCATAGAATCCGAAGTCTCTCTCTCTCTCTCTCTCTCTATCTCGACTTTTCTTGTTTGTTTTTCAGTCTTTTTATTGCATTCTGTGGATTTATCTGTCAGCAAGACAACCCGGAAATGTGTGATAAAAAAAAAAACAAGAACAGAAAAACAGAAAAACCCAGAAACAGAAAGGTCTTTCTCTAGTCTCTCCTTTCCTTTCGATCTCTAAAAATGAAAAAAAGAAGATGCACAAAACCCAAGATTTTATAGGCTTTTAATTAAGTGATCAGAACAGCTGAGTAATCGCTTTCTCCTTTCAGGTCCTCTTTCTAGCTAGCAACCTAGCGTGTTTTATGTGCTGTGTTGTTTCGGTAGTACTGCTGACAATAGCTTCTTAGGCTCACAGCAGCTGTTGTGTAGTGTTGTTGTGCCTATAGCTATGCTACTTCTTGTAGTATCACAGCCTGTCTTGATTGGCTGGTTCATGGTTGGTTCTTTCCTTTACTTTTATAGTTTCTCTTGTAAATTTCACCATTTAATGCCTTTTTAGAAACTCTCAACAAAAAACCCAGAAAAAGAAAAAGGAAGTAAAAACCAGGCTCAACCGTGTTATGTCCACGTGGCTTTACTTTAATGCCTATAATTAAGTACAATTCTAGCTGTCGTTCTTTTCAAAAATTCAATTCTTTGGCTTAAATTTGGTTTCTTTTTATAACGTTTGATTCTTTTGAAATTTGCTCCCTTGGTTAAGTTTCGTTACTCAAACCAGTATCTCATTAAGCTTTGCTGCTTCGTTTTTTTTCTTTGGCTTTTGTGTTGCAGAGGGAAAGGAAAGACTACTGGCTTTGCTGCTACATTACAATCACAGCACACAAAAGAGAACGAGGCTAGCAGTATTTGTAGCTAAAACAACAGCCAACACTAGTTTTCTTGTTTATTGGACCTAGCAGCCACTCGTGTTTGATGCTCGTGCGCTTGCAAAATAAAGTAAAGATTTAGACTTCTTTTCATTCACATTATCCAGATCCCGGGACCCTTTTAACCATTGGTGATATTGACATTTGTTGCAAATTCATTTATAGGTGTGGTTCAATTTTAGTGTGTGCGTGGCAGTGTCACCTTTCCTTCATCCGCCATTTTCTCTTATAAGCCAACCAATTAAGTTTGGAATTGTGTGTCGATACATAGCGCTTAAGGAGCATTGGTTTTGATGGGCTTGTTTTAAATGTGCAGAAAGGTGTGCACGTTGACTCTTGAGGTGCTGCAATACATAATTAAAGGAGGGGGCGGTGATTGATAGTGGTTTCTGTAGTGGAGGTGTTGGTTACTTTGCATGAATATCAAGGTACAGGTTACTAGGAGCTTTGGTCTTTGTTTATTCCATTTGATTATTATTGTCATTTCCGGATTTTCGGTGTGCCGATTTATAGTTATATATTATTCGTTTCGGGGTCTTTCTTATATTGGTGATTTAGAAAATGCTTATGAATAGCTTGTCACTTTGTTATTGGTTGTGTTGATGTTAGAAGTTGGTTCCTAGTACTTTCCTAGTAAATGCAAACTTATATTGTTTTCCATATTTTATACAGTGGAACTCGGTCCGTGAATTGTGCCATTGGTGGGTTTATATAGGTGGTTGTTAGTACTTGATATGGTTAACTAGAGAAGGGCGTGTTGAGGACAGTGGTTTTTGATGTGGAATATTGGTCTCAAGTACTTGGAGAGATGCTGAGCTCTGATGAAGGAAAGCGTGATCTGTTCTATGATTCTGTGGATTACTTCGACTTGGGTTGTGATCAGTTGGAGTATGATATTTGGTTGACCGAGCCACAAAGTGTTGAGGAGAGACGCCAAGGTTTTCTACGCGGAATGGGTCTAGATGGGTTTGCTTTCAAGAGGCATGAGAATACAGGGTTGGAGAGGATCACTGAATGCAGTGGGGCTGTATCAAGTTCTTCAGTTCCATGTACAAATGTTGAAGAGGTAAATGTGGTTAGTTGCAGTGCTGGTAGAGAAGAAAATTCTGAAGCCAATTGTGTGATTGATCAAATGAGTAAAGACAAGATGGATAAATCGGATGTAGCTTCTGAAAATGAGAATATTGGACCTTTACTCGATTTGCAAGGATGCGAACAATGTGAAGAAGAAAAATGTAAAAAGTGTGACTCAGGAAAAAGTATAATGAAGAGTTGGTGGAAACACTTTTTAAAAAAGAGCAAGGACGAAAGAGTAGGTAGATGTGTATCTGGGGTATCGAAGTTGGATACTGAAGCACCAAAAACAAACAGAACGAAGGTGAAGCATAACAAAAAGGGTTGCATGGAGTTTACAGGGGTATATATGCGACAGGAAATTCAAGCTCACAAGGGCTTCATTTGGACAATGAAGTTTAGTCCAGATGGGCAGTATTTGGCAACTGGGGGTGAAGATAGGATTATACGCGTTTGGCGTGTTACATTGGTGGATTCATCTTGCAAGTCTTTCCCATCTGAAGGACATTGTGATAGCAATCTGAAAGAAGCCAAGTCTAATAATTTGAGTACAAAGAAAAGAATGTATTCATCTGTAGTCATTCCTGAGAAGGTTTTCCAGATTGAAGAGACACCATTGCAAGAATTTCATGGTCATGCCAGTGAAATTTTAGACTTGGCGTGGTCTGATTCAAACGTGAGTAAATCGTGTAGAAAACTCAGTTTGATTTACATAATTGTCAAAATAATAAATCTTTGATCAATATATATGAAGCTAAATTGGTAATTTCTGTTGCAGCACCTCCTTTCATCTTCAATGGATAAAACTGTTCGTTTGTGGAGATTGGGTTGCAACCATAGTCTGAACATTTTTCGCCACAGTAATTATGGTAATTACAAGAAAAGTTCCTTCTCATATCTCTTTGATCTGCGATTCCATTATCATTTTTGCAAATCATTTCATATGTTCTCTTTGTTTTTCCCCTTTCCACTTGAATCTGTTACGTGTTAATGATTTCTAAGCTGACTCTGCTTCATTTCTTTGAATGGCACAGTAACATGCATTCAGTTCAATCCTGTTGATAAAAACTATTTCATTAGTGGCTCCATCGATGGAAAAGTTAGAATTTGGGGAGTGTCTGAGAAGCGAGTTGTTCACTGGACTGATGTACGAGATGTAATATCTGCCATAAGTTACCAGCCAGATGGGAGAGTATGATTCTGATCCTTATTCTTTTCATATTATACTCCATCTAAATTTTCCACACTTTTATCATGCTAACTTTTTTTTTTTTTTGAGCAGGGGTTTGTAGTGGGTACCATTAAAGGCACTTGCCGTTTCTATGAAGTATCAGGTAGATATTTCTTCTACGTTGAAGTGCTTTACTTTTTTTAAATTGATCCTCCATTCATCCTTCTCTTAGAGGATTTTGAACTGATTTTTTATGGTGTACAGGTACTGATCTCCAGCTTGAGGCAGAAGTACATATTCAAGGCAGAAGGAGAACCTCTGGCAACAGAATAACTAGCATTCAGGTTTTACACTTGAATCCCTTTTCATTAGAAAGTTGAACTTGACATGATCTTGTTCAGTATTAACATTTGATATCATCTCATCTTGCAGTTTTCCCAGGAAATATGTCCAAGGGTTATGATCACATCTGAAGATTCTAAAGTTCGTGTATTTGATGGGGTTGACATCGTTAATAAATTTAAAGGTAAAATATGCAATATCAATTCTTTTCAAGGGTTATTTGGAGACCCTTTACTAATTTGTTTCTGATGTACATTTCCTATTTTGAAGTGCCATTTCATCTTCTTTTATTTAATTTATGGTTGTGCAAAGAGATGCTCTAGTTGTTTGTTCTATTGGACTAGTGATCAAGAGCCATGTGTTGTTGTACAGTAGAATGCATATGGTAGTTTTGAAAGGTCTAAAGTGTCTTGTGGGAGGCCCTTTTCGTGAGAGACATGCCTGGCTTTCTCTGCTTCATGCTTGGTAATATCTGCTCAGGATGATCTGGCATGAGATCAAATAATTGCTTAGTCTTCTGGGTTTTTATTTTTTATTCTTTCCATAGACCAGTCTCATAAGAATCAATATTTTCAAGTACTAGAAAGGGCCTCCAAGTCCCTTCCAATGCTCCTATTTTATGAGTTTCCAACGCATTTCCACATACATTCCTGGTGATCTTATCTGCATTTTTTATAGCACCATATTCATTGTTTGCTGTTCTATGTGGTCCAGTCAAACCTAAATTAGCATTTTTTTTATTGATTATTATAGGTCTTCCAAAGTCAGGAAGTCAGATGTCGGCTTCGTTTACTTCAAATGGGAGACATATAATCTCGGTAGGAGAGGACTGTCGTGTTTATGTATGGAACTATGATGGCTTGTGCACCTCATGGTCTAAACACATAAAATCTGTGAAGTCCTGTGAGTTTTTCTTCTCTGAAGGCGTGTCTGTTGCAGTGCCTTGGTCAGGCACGGGAACAGAAGTGAGAGGCCTGGGTAGTAGAAGAAGTTTAACAGAGGAGACTGCTTCGTGGAGGAAAGATTCAGAACGGTTTTCTCTCGGTAGTTGGTTCTTCATGGACGGTCGATGCAGGGGAAGCTACGCAACATGGCCTGAGGAGAAACTTCCTATGTGGGATGTACCAGTTCTAGATGCTGAATATCAAAATCAGCAGATCAAAAGCCTTCATCAACAGCAGTGCGTTAACAGCAATGACCACATCTCTTTATCAGAAGCATGGGGGCTCGTGATTGTGACTGCAGGATGGGATGGAAAGATCAGGGCTTTCCACAACTATGGATTGCCCATCATGCTCAAATAGATTCAAGCAATCTTCCTGGTCTTGCTAATGAAGTTTACTCGAGCCTTGTGTAGCCAGATGACATATGGTGTCATCCAAATTTGGGCCAACTTGTGATTTAGCCAGGTCCATCTTAGTCTGCAGGTAAAATGATCATGATTTGCAGCTTTAAATGCGAACCCCACGACATCTGTTGTAAATGTTCCCTAGTCTAGTTCTTGTTCACACCCTTGTTCTTGATAGAATATCCTCAAATCACCAGCAGAAAGAGAGTCACTTGACATGCTTTGTAACTTGCATGCCATTAGGATTCTGTGGTCACATGCTGCTCATCGAGCCATGCCACAGTTTTTTTCTTAAAAATCTTTTCACTCCCTATTTGTGAATGATTAACATGTATATGGTATGAAAAAGAAATACAGTCAATTTTTTATTTTGTTAGGTGTCCTTTATCCTCCTCTCTTTTTGGCCAAAATGTTTCTTTGAACTTTATATAAAAAAAAAAGGGAATTCTTGATTCTTGATCTTGGTAATGCAATTGTCAGCAGAATAGTGAAAAAAATAATTTAAAAAAAATGACAAGTACATGTAAACTTTTAAGTTGCTTATGTCAAGGAAATTACAGGTTCAGATTTTACTAGTTCAATGCTTATTTTTTGTGTAATAAAGTGAAGTTGCCCTAATTCAATGCTTAGAATTCAGTAAAAGTCATTGTCAGAGTTTATGTGCCATCATCATCATCATCAAAGCCTTGGTAATTCCCAACATCCCATACAAATAAGGTAAATTATTCGGTGGCGATGATTTAAATTTTAAACTAAAAGGATACTGACATTTGGGTTGGACCGGATGATCCAAAATTTCTGTTCGGTGCCCTGATTTTCATAAATTTTTTTTTTTTTTAATAAATTCGATCTTTGGACGAAGAGATAATTACAACATGAAATTTCTTGAAAAATGAAGAATACTGATAGCTGTTGATGAAAGCTAACATAATGTCAATAAATTTTTCAAACCAATATTTGCATACCCACTCCTAGGTACATTTTTCATGTACAGTTTTACCATATGGCTATTTTGCCGCATCATATTGTTATTAGCTATATTTTTTTAATATATTTATGGGTTATTTTTAATTGAATTCAAAGTATCTTAAAAAAAAGAAAAAAAAGTATGTGAAATAGATACACACTAAATATGGACCCCAGCTATGCTGCGATTCGTAATTTTCTCTGCGTAAAAAATAATATCTAAATACCATAAATACATTTCAAAAAAAAAATCATTTATTTTAATTAAATAAAAAATAGCAACAATAGTCAACGTGTAAAATAAAAAAAACCACAATAACTTAAAAAAAATAATTTGAAAGTATATAATGAGATAAAAAATAGACAAAAATACCATGCTCGAATTAACTCGAGACAACATGATAGACATGTAACCTAGGTAATAGAAAGGAACCAACCCGAGTTAACTTGTAAAAACAATGCACCATATTATGAAATTAAAATAACCCGATAAATTTTTTTTAAGAAAATTAAAAATCACAATAAGCAAAAAAAAAAAAAATGTCGACACATCAACTTTTTAAACTCATGACCCAAATCATTATACCAGAAATATTATATATAAAAAAATAAAAAAACTAATTCTTAATAAATTAAAAATTAAAAATAAATTAATATTATTACAATTACTACTACTATTATATTATTTTATTTCCACCGCGCTCGCGTGTTTATATATATATATTGATTTCATTGCAATTAATATTTGTGTAGAGAGTTTGCATGATTACAGCACTGACGAAGTGATGATACATTGCAATTACTTCCTGCATCCTTACATTTTTCAGCTTCAGTTTTATTCAGATGCAAGGCCTTATTTATTTCATTTTAACGAATAGGGAAATTTATTTATTAAGGGCCTAGCACATAACTCGTTAGGATTAAGTTCAGAGACCCATCACGAGCCCATCAAGAGCCCATCAGAAATCCATGGACTTTCTAAGCAAAATTAAACACGCACCAAGCTTCTTCTTTTTTTCAGATAAAAAAAAAAAAAAGTGGAAAAGGGGTCTCCTTATCGGTAAGATTTTGTAAATCGAGATTAATTTTTGTAATTAAAATTTAAATATATCATTCACATTTAATTAATTTATATGTTTTTTTTTTAATGTTTTATAACCCTTCTCACAATTCAATCAATTAACTTATGCAATAAATGAATTTAATCATAAAAATAGAAAAGAAGTCGAGTAAATATAATTTATCTTATGAATTAACCAGACATTAATTTCAATACGTACCTTTCTTAATCACACCCTTGAAATAGAAAACCTTTATAATTTAATTACATGAAGGAATCTTAAGGAAATGAACTTAAAGAAAGTACAGGGAAGAATTAGCGAGTGTTTGAACATCAGATACTAATATGTTAAGAAGCATATATTGTGAGGACTGATCTGTAGTCATCCCTTTAAAAATTATGGAAGAAAAATTAGCACAAAATACAAATATGGATGATATTTTGTGGTGTCGTTTTCTAGTTGGCTATTATTTTCCGCACGAGAATTGTTTTCTCCAAAATGCCATTATTATCTCTTCCAATAACTAAATAAATAAAATCTAAAAAACAATGCAATTATCTTGTTGCTAGAGATAGAGAAACTCACAAGAGTCCCCATAAACGGAAGCAGACAGCTTTGCCGCCACTTATTTTAAGTTTCCACTACTGTTTTCAATGGCCGTCTCTGCTCCTTCATTTGTATCCCTTCCCTCACTAAGTCTTATCTCCCCGTCTTCTTCCTCTTCTTCTTCTTCTTCTTCTTCTTCTTTGAGTCCAGTGAAGTTTAATCACCACCGCTTGATAAAGGGTAAGCGAAGCTCAAATGGACGGTTGGTGATTAATTGCTCTTCTGAAATGGGTCCGACTTCAGACCCCATAAATCTAAGGTAATAACTTAACATGGGTTTTGTTTATATTTTGATGTCATGGATTGCTGGAATTTTAGTTTATGCTCGTGTTCATGTCTTCTGGGTGTTTGTTAAAATGCCTGTGTGAAGCAATGGGTTTTTGGTCAGGCTTTTTATGGGTTTTAGAGGGCGGTTGCGATTGACACAACTGTGCAATCCTGGATGCGTGTTGTGACCAGTGCATGATTGTGGGCCCGACATGATATAGTCAGGATTGCAGAGTCTTGTCGGTGGCCTTTAATACCATTGTTCTATCTTTGCTATTTATATGTAGTTTCTGCATTTGGGCATTTTGTAGACAGTTTAAATCTTAGTGTTTTTTAAGAAATTATTTTCTTTTTGTTACCAGGCAGCCTCAAATGTCATCAGTGGCTCCCTTTGGGGTGACAATGAATGAGCAATCTTATAGATGGCAAAGGGTTTTGCTTAAAGTAAGTGGAGAAGCACTTGCAGGAGACCAAATGCAGAATATTGACCCCAAGGTTTTGGAATGCGAATGATTATGTTAATTTTAAGTTTCTACTGGCTTCATTTCTTGATGGTCACTGATAGATGAGTTTTTGTAATTATGCAGGTTACAATGGCGATTGCAAGGGAGGTTGCAACTGTGACACGCCTTGGCATCGAGGTTAACCATCAACACCTTTGTATAGTTTTCCTTGGTATATATTTGTTTTTAATTCATTTTTCCTTGAATTTATTGCAGTTAATGGTTGTGATTGATATTATTTTTATTTTTAATGTTTGTAAAATAAACTTTAGTGATCTCACTGTGGCATTTCTAAGGCATGTGTGATGATTTCTGTACAAATCATAAGCTAAGTGATCATTTTGGTGGAAATTTTTGTGTCATACTTCATATCTGGTTCTTGCTTTTGTGTAGCTTATAACATGTAAACTGCTTTGGTGTTGGATAAAAAGGGTCTATGTGATGTGGACAATATGCTAGGTGGGAGGAATGTTATCTCGTCAAGTAAATAAGCCTGACAAGAATAAATTTAATATTAATTGGGGTTGTTACAGGATAGAGATTGTGAACACAAGATGGATGCTTTTTGGCCATCAATTGTTTCATCTAAATAATTTATGGTCAATGCTGCAGGTTGCAATTGTTGTTGGTGGGGGGAATATCTTCCGTGGATCTTCATGGGCAGGATGCAGTGGTCTTGACCGGTCATCAGCTGATTACATTGGGTACTCTCCTGAATTGATTTGCTGCCTCTCTATTTCACATGGAAACTTGTTTAATACCAGTGATCACTCATTCTATAATGGTTTCAATCTGGAAATTTATTCTAAAAGGTGGAACCATTAGAAGTTTTAATGATCTCAATCTTATCTTTGACTTGTTATCAAAAGAAAGCAGGCCTAACTACATTTTAGTGCCCTTTTGCTTTCTACATCTACTTGGTCCTTGGATTTTAGTTCCAATAATCTCAAATTCTGGGTTAACCTATTGGAAACTTCTGTTAACTTTTGATAAAAAATAATGAGCAGCAATCACACATGACTTTTAACCATGGATGTCTGCCGCTCAACTATTGCCAGGGATGGGAATTGGATCCCATTAGCTATCCTAATCCTCAAATCTAAAATCAGTTGAAGAAGATTTCAACAAAGCTTGGTTTATTAGGTTTAAAGGAGCTTGAAACTGGGATTTCAATGATAAAAGATAAGTTATTTCCAGTGCGTCGGTTTTTTAGGATCCAATATGATTAACATTAAGTTTCTTAGTTTGAAGTTTCTAGGTTTGCTTTCTCTTCATGTAAAAGATGTCTTGGCGGCAGAAATTGTAGAATAAATTTGTTTCATGTATATCCTGTAAGATCAGAACCGTGGATAAATTTATTTGATGTTTTTGCTACACACTAAAAGTCCTTCACGGTATGTGACCCTGTTGCCAAGAAAGACCAAGGTTACCACTTCTGCAAGTCATTTGGAATGAATTCATTCACCCAAGGATTGTTTGTTTTCCCCCAAAAAAAAAGGGGGGGGGGGGTGTGTGTGAAACAGAATATAAGCTAGCATTATGTGTGAGCAAAGCTTTTCTGGATCACATTATTTTTTTTTCAACACAGGCTTCATTTTTATGAAGTTATAGACCTTATACAAATTGACAACCTTGAGCATAGCTCATAAGTAAAAATTTCAGTTCTGTTTTTCTGTTCAACATGCTGCGTATAAATGCTTTCTTCAATTATTTTTTACCGATTAAAATGTACAGATGGTTATTATAATTATGTTATTGATACACATAGGTATATTATCTGAATATTTTATTCAGAAGACAGTAAGTGGTTAGTTATCTGAAATCTAAAAGCTCTTTTGAGCCTGTATAGGCACGAGGATATTTTAGTCAGTAGATATTAAGTGGTTATTTATCAGAAATCTAAATGCTTTCCTTGGAGCTTTATGTCCCTGCTGCATGATTTGTGTTCTGCTTTTTTTTACTTGATAGGATGCTGGCAACTGTCATGAATGCTATATTTCTTCAAGCAACAATGGAGAGTATTGGCATCCCAACAAGGGTTCAAACTGCATTTCGCATGTCAGAGGTTGCAGAACCATATATCCGTAGAAGGGCTGTAAGGCATTTAGAAAAAGGAAGGGTTGTGATTTTTGCAGCTGGAACTGGGAATCCATTTTTCACCACAGATACTGCTGCAGCACTACGTTGTGCAGAAAGTAAGTTTAATTTTCTGTATCAGAGTTTTACTTTGCACATTGGCATTCTTAATTAATATGCAACCCCTGTTGAACTTGCTAATTTTATTCTTTTTCAATAAAAAACTTCTATATTGAACGTTAGTTGACCCCTCAGTATACAAAATTGTGTCTTAGCGCAAACTTTGAAATGTTAGTATTTTTATTCTTTATATTTATATACAAATTTTTTTCTTTTCCAATATATACTCCAATCGAAGGACAAAATAATCGTTTTGTATCTTAGCACAAAAATGATTTCACTGCCCTGATATTTTCTATTGTTCTTCCAGTTAATGCACAGGTTGTGTTGAAAGCTACAAATGTTGATGGAGTTTATGATGATGATCCAAAGCGTAATCCAAATGCTCGTCTTCTTGAAGATCTAACTTACCACGAGGTGACTTCAAAAGATCTTTCAGTGATGGACATGACTGCCATTACTTTGTGCCAAGAAAATAATATTCCAGGTATGTCTACATAATCTGCATCTAGATAGTAGCCTGTAGGTAGATCTGTCTAAATTTTAAAGATGTCCAAGACATATTAGGCATTTGACTAATTTGTAGGCACAAGTAAACCTTCCTTCCTGCATGCCCTGTGCAGCTGTTGGAGGTGGCCACTGAAAAGGGATTTGTTGAGGGGTATGAAACTTGGTCCTGCATTTTTTGGGGATTTTTTTTACACAATTTACAAGATGCTTGATCCAAGATATTCTACCGCTCACTCAAATCCTTAGGATTGGCTAATAGACACGTTACCAAGGTTTGTGATCTGGGATGATGATCTGTGTGGAATTTTAACATTTAGCATTTATGGGTGAAATGAGTCAGGTGGCTGCCTTAGAGAGGTGCACTGGGTCACTTGTACTCAGGGAAGCTAAATTGTTACCATAAGAGAATGGTTCCTTATTTTTGTTTAACTGATGCCAGCTCTCCCCTTCCCTCCCTCTCCTTTTCCTGAAAAATTCTAGTGGCGTGTATCATTGCTATGTTTAGCGTAAAGCATCTAAAAGGGACTTATTGCACTGAGCTTCTTCATCACAGTTGTTGTCTTCAATCTATCCAAACCGGGTAACATTGCAAAAGCAATAAAGGGAGAAAGGGTTGGCACGTTGATTGGAGGGACATGCAATTCAACAGTAGCAAGGACATGATGATTACTTCCATTTGTTTGCTGCTTCAACTATTGTAGCTTAGGATTTTAGATTAGAGGCTACTTGCTCCTTGTGCAAACAGCTTATTCGTTGGAAGCTTCTCGGAGCTTGCATTGGAAGTTAGAAGATAAAAGCATGCCAGGGTTGAAACCAAAACATCATCAAAATTTGCCAGCTGAGGCACCTACTAAAGTTAATTTTGTAAATAATTTTGTCAAATATTGGATTCTTTTGAACTGCATTGTATTTTTGACGTGAAAATTTTGTTGCGGTGTTGGTCTAGCAACTTATTCTTATTCACTTTGATATATTAGAGTTTGAAACTAACTTATTCCTACCCTTAAAAGAAAAGAGGAAATTTTAGAGGAAAAAGAAAAAACAAAGAAGGGAAAATAACCTGATCAGTCTTTGACTTCCGTGTTCTTTTCTTGGGGTGAATTCACCCCTTTTACTCGTGTTTAGGATGTGAGGTTAAGTGTCACCCTACAGAGGGAGGGATAAAGGAATTTTCAAGGGTGAAAATTCTTGGTTTTTGTGCAATTTTTTTTTAATTGAACTTAATTTTTTTTCTTTCATTTATATTTTAAACCACAAATGTATTATTTAAATTTTTTGTAATCATATTTTTTTTTATAAAATTAAAGGAAAAATTACTAGTTTGGTTCGTATTAAGATTACCAATTACAGGTTAAAAACTTATTATTTTTATTTGAATTTTATACGCCCACCAACATTTAACATCTTCTTTAAATATATATATATATATATATATATATATATATATATATATATATATATATCTTCCCTCCCTTTAAAATTCCCGATTCCTTCCCTCTCATACAAATCCATCCCGCTTTCTCTCTCACACAAAAGGATTCCCCCATTTCTTTCCGTTTCCCTTCTCTCTCTATCAAAATTCCTCAAGTCATCTGACTTGATTCAACTCACAGTCATGAAACTGATTCAACCACCACCACCAGAACCCCTTTCCTCCACCAATTGTCACAGCAACAACAACAGACTGCGTCGCCGCCCTGACCTAACCCTCCCACTCCCCCTACGCGACTCCCATAGCGATGAAGCAAATCGTTTGTGGGCTAGAGTTTCTGATCTGGGCTTCTTCTCTCGTAACTTGATTACTAACCCTTGGCTGTCTGAGCACCTTTCTCGTTTGCTCATTCTCCTTTTACCCCTCTTTCTATCTCTCTTGTGGAATAGTTCAGGTTTTTTTGGGAGAAAAAAAAAGAGTTCTTTTTTTATCATTTGGGCTAATGATGATAACATAATTATCTTAGCGGATTTTAGTGACATTATCAAGTCAATGCCTTCTGTATCACAAGGGATGCAGTTGCTATGATGAAGTTAAGCACCAAATGTGTTGAAGAGCAGTGTTCTTGTCGTGAGCTCTCTTTTATAAACGACTTCTCCTTCCGCTGAGCCTCTCTAATCCCATCTTATAATCTTAGGTTTAATTGTGTTTATGGTGTTAATTATGTTTCAAATGATTGTTCATTGGGATTAATCATATGAAATTTTGCACCAATTACCAATTCTGGGGGATTATCAGTTCCTCTTGGCATAATGACTCGGGTGCTAGAACCATATTTATGTTTGCACAGAAAAAAGATAGAGAAGAGAAGTTTGAGATGGTTTGGCCGGTACAATTTATTGGCATCATTATATTTGTGGATTCTGTCAGAGAACATGAATCGTGTAAAATTGAATGGTGAGCATGCTGTCGTTTAGTCATTTTATATTTAATATATGGGGTATTTTAGAATTCTCCTAGAGTTTCATAAAAATTTTAGAAAAATAACTCATGTTAACAAAATATTAAAAAAATAACACTATTTAAATACAACAGTTTGAAAATAATGGTTGTTCCAAAAACTATATCCATCTCAATTCAATTAACATGCATAAAAAAATCAATTCAAAATTTTATAAAGATTTAATAGCCAATAAAAAAGGGGTCATCGGGAACATGTCAGAACTATTTTTTCGACATATCTAATACCATTAGAAAGATCTCGACCATATCTTAAAAGACAACCAATTGTAGTTGTAATTTGTTAGGAGTTTTGTTCGAGGTTAATTTATGGTTAATTACAACCTTCTTTGGTGTTTTTCCAAGATGTAGTTAGAATTGTTTCATCAAGATCTTTCTAACGGTACTAGATGTGTCGAAAACAGAGTCTCGGTATGTCCCCGATGACTTATTATTTCTTTCCTTTTTTTTTCTTATTTCTGTCTCCTGCCACATCTCACTTTATCTCATCTTTTTTTCTTAGCTACTGGATCTTCAATCTCATTTCTTGTCATTGAATTTTCATAAAATATTTGGTTGATTTTTGTTAAGGTTAATTAATTTAAAAAAGAAAGATGTTTTGAAATATTCACTAAACAACTGCTATTTCAAATAGCAGCTATATAGAAAAATATATTATAAGACGCAACCGCTATTCCAAATAACGATTATGTATAAAAATGATATTTTGAAACGTGATTGTGTTCAAAACTGTGTTATTTTCCTAAAACTTTTAGTAAACTATGCTATTTTTTTTTTAAAAAAATCCTAATATATATGGGTAATTTAATCATTTTATAGGATTTGAAAAAAAAATTCCAAGATATAAATGATAATTTTTTAAACTATAACATATAATTAGAAAATGGTAAATTACAAGACAATAAATGTTATTTTAAAAAAAATTATTTATATTCTTCAATTTTTTTTTTATCAAATATCCTTAAACTCTCTTCATTTAATATTTTTTACACTTTTAACATTTCACTTTTAAATCTAACTCTTTCAACTTTGTTCATTCTAATTTTCTCACCTCAGATCAAACAATGTAACCGAGCACATTTTATGCCTTCATTCTGAATTTTGTGGTGCCTTGATTAAACTTTGATTTTTTTTTAGATTAACGTGGGTATTTGGGTTAGCTTGTGCGTACCTCGACTAATTCTACGAGTCCTAAAGTTAACGACCATGTAAGCTTCTAGTGATCCTGAGTTTTGTGGAACTCGAATCGATGACTTCTGAAAAACAAATCTAGAACCTGATCAATTGAGCTATACCTCGAGAGTTTTGAATTTTTTTTTTGGTTTGATATGCTGGGGTGGGGGTTCGACATGTCCCCGACATTCACTGAAATTTATCCTCTGAGTCATTTTGAATACCGAGTTATTTTACCAATTAAATGTTATTGCAGCGCCAATGGTTCATGAAACATTGACTAGATTCAGTTTGTCAAAACATGGGAATAGAAGCTAGGCATTACCACATGGGAGAATATCAAATGTACTCTTTATATCGCTCGACTTCCTATGGAATAAGCTTAATGCTTTGTTTATTTGGAGGAAATTTTTTAATTTATTTTCTATGAAATATTATTTGTTGATTATAATATTAATAAGTTATTTTCTAACTTATTTTTCATGACATAACCAAATACTGGAAAGTATTTTTCAACTTATTTTCCATTATACTACTAAATATCAAAAAATAATTCACTTTTTAAAAAGAAATTATATTTCAGCAAACAAACGAGTCCTAACTCTTTATTTATGTTTTTGTAGCTGAAAAGTCTTTTTGTAAAAATTTGTATTTTCTTCAAAAAAATTTTGTTAATTTTATATTATTTCAGTATTGATATAAAAAATAATATTTTTTTAATATATATATATTTTTAAATATTTTAAAAAACAATAACTAACACAATAAATAATATCCAATACTGTTTTCTCGAAATTTCTTATTGTCAGTACTTCATATATCAAAAAGGTAGGTTGCTGTTTCCGGTTTATCGGTGAATTCTTGAGATGATTTTCTTGACTTGAATTCTTTAATGGGAGTGGATCGAACTTGTGGATTATATATTAGACATCAATCATGTAGAGAATTCAATCAAAAAAATTGATTTTTCTTTTTCTACTGCTGAAACAATAGGTGTATAAATGAGGAGATTAAGCTGCTCCTAGACTTTAGCTATATATATATATATATATATATATATTAGTTTAACGTGGATGTTCGGGCCAGCTTGCGCGCACTTCGACTAATCCCACGGACCCTGAAGTTAACGACCATGTAAGCTTCCAGTGGTCATCATATGAGCAACCACATGACTCGAATCTAAGATCACAGAGAGAGCAAATCTCTTGGTTCTAAATTCTTATCACTGGACCACCACTTAGATGGTTATATATATTCTAGATGTACAGATAAGACTAATATTCAAGGTTGTCGTTACATCTTGATAGTTGACGATGACAACTTTCCTAGCTGATTTCTTGTAGAAATAGTAGCTTCCCTTACAAATCATCACTACTGAAATCAAAGTTAAACCCAATCCTATCCATGATTCGCCAAAGCATTGATCACTGTTTAGTGGATTAATTCATGTTTATTTCAATAAAAAAGCCAACTAATTTTTTTAAGTTTAACCGAATTATTTGATGGGGCCATTTAAAAAAAATACAAAAGAATATTAAATTGATATTTTTCTAGTGTATTTTTAAGGTTTTGATGTGATAATGTTAAAAATAAAAAAAACTAAAATTTTAATTTATTTTCAAGTAAAAAACAATTTTGAAAAACATTTGCACCATAATCTTAAATATTCCCTTTGATGTGTTTGGTATTGTCGTGTAAATTACTTTTCAAATGTAATTTTTGTTTTAAAATACTTAATAATAATTTTTTTATTTTTTATATTAGTATATTAAAATTATAAAAAATACTAAAATAATATTAATTTAATATTTTCTCTTACTTTTAAAATACATTAAAACACAAAAACCGATAATAAGGCTACAATATATGTATTGTAGACAAGGCTAATCATTTACCTCAATCAATTACAACAATGGACTATATTTTCCCCAACCAATTAAACTACTTTCGATCAACAAAAACTAAATCTGTAGAAAACTCTCCTTCAAGAGACATCATGATGATCGAAGCAACACCTCAGGCATGAGCAGCCCACAATAAAAGAGCAATTAAGCAAGGAAGTGTGGACCAAAAGTGTCCTTTTACTTGACCCAACAGCCATCAAAGCTATAAATACCATTAAATATACAACAACCATCTCCATGGAAAACCAAGAAAACAAAGTTGCAAAAAAAAAAAAAAAAAGAGTAAAAATATACGAGCAGGTAGAAATCAAATATCTCCAAATTTTGCTGATTGTATAGGTACAAGTTGCAAGTAACCACAAGAGCCTCAAACCACTAACAAAATCTACAACAATTTATTGATCTTGAATCTTCTTCTAAATAAAAGTCAATGCAAGAATCCAACCACCCCCTCTTGTCTTGGTCAAAACAAGAATCCAATCCGAAACTAAACCCTAAATTCTTCCCAATCCTTTCCTTTTCTTGTCTAGAGATCCATGAACAGGCTGCTAAAAATATCTGGTGAATGTAGAGGAGAAACTATACCAGAACCTGAAAAGAAACCTGAAGGGCTGGCCGTAAATAATGGACTCATACTATAATTATCATTCCAGAAAGATTGTGAAATATTTGCATCCGTTGACACGGGTGAGAAGAACCCAGTTGGTACCGGCGGTAACATCGCTGGTGCCGGTGACAAGATCCCTGGAAATTGACCAAAATCCAGTTCTTCAATCATCTCCATGAGATCATCATTACTACTATCATTAATGGTACTTGGTCTAGTTAATTCTCTTGGACTTGCTTTCTCAGTGGCAGCAAGTCTTGCAGCTGGAGAAACAGACCCGTCGTGGGAGAAATCAGCGGAGGAGAGACCTGTTAACCGCTGGACGACGGCCATGAAGTTGGATTCCTCTGCGTGGATGATCTTTGGAGAGACTGCATAGATGATGACAGGTTGTCTTTGAGGAGGGAGGGGTGGCTTCTTGATTTTGTGAGAGCCCTGGTGGAGTCTTAGCGCTGAAGGTCTAGGGCCTTGGATTTGAATTTCTTTTTTTGGAGATGGTGGCGGTGGCGGTGGCCGTTGTGGCGGTTTGCCGGTGGTGGGATACTGGTAGGGGTCCATGATGGAGGATCAACGGTGGATTGAGATAAAAAAAAAAATTGAAGTGAAAGGTGGTGTGGATGCCCCAAGTTCAGGGCAATTATTTCGGTGGCTGGACAACAAAAAAACAAAACGATTGGCCACTTAGCAAGCTTTGATATTGATAATAATTTTAGATCAGAAAAAAAATTGAAAGACAAATCTGATCGAAGACAATAGAAGTCAAAACTCAAAACATGTGCACTATATAAGTACTTGCAAGGAAATGAATGTTCTGCTAGTTGAGTCAAAATGGATGGCTTGACTGCTCTCAATTTCAATATTTATTATTTGGAGGCAGTCCTCACCTCCTAGGATCAAACTGGATTTTGAAATATAAATTGTATATTTGAAAAAATAAAAAAGAATTTTATAAATAGCTATTAAACCTAACCTAATTTGACAAGTATATTCAGAAAATTAAGAATTTAAGGATTCATGTTCTAATTCATATCAAATTCCTAGTTGAATTAAGCAAGTCGTTCACCTGGTTAAACTCGTTTGACTTGACTAATAATTTGTTTAATTCATTCTAAAAATATTTGGGTTAATCAAATAAAATAATAAAATATTATTATTTTAATAAAAGTAATTGATTTGAGCTTATTATAACTAAGATTTTTTCAGTAAAAGTCTCTAGTGGGAGAAGGAAAGTGTGATTAATTATTATTTTTTAGTGTGAGGGAGTTGAAATATTAGATTAAGCAAGTATAAGAAAAATAAACATGATAATCAGGTTATTAAGTTTAAATTCAAATAATTTGTAATAAATTATTTAATGCACCAATTATATATGTAAATATATAAAATTTGTTTGATATTGTACTAGCTTCAGTTTTTCAAATTTTTTTTTTATCTAAAACAAATATTAAATTGATGTTTTTCAGATATTTTTTTAATGATTTTGATATATTAATATTAAAAATAAATAAAAAATATTATTTTAAAATATTTTTAATTAAAAAATAAATTAACAGACACATAATTTACTTAAAACTCCAGAACTAAAAGAACCTTGTTGGAAAAAAGAATTGCTTTATGTCTTTTAAGGTAGTATTAATTAATATTTATGCTAACAGGGGATTGACTCACATCATAGAAAACTCATTTAATTTAGAGTTTTTATGATTAAATTAATTTTATCGTTGACTTTTTAGAAATGTGTTATATATAAGTCTCATTACAAGGACGTGAGAGACCCAATATTCTTTGCTGGATTTGTGATTAGTCTATTTGTATATTCATTTTCTTCAGGAAACAAAAAAAAAGATATTGGTATGTTGTTTTCTAGACCAAAATTAGATAAAAATTTATATTACTTTAATTATTCAGTTGATGTAAAATTAAATTAATTTTTGAAGATCATAAAAATTAACTAAATTTCTGAAAACAAATTGCTGAAAAAGCATTGTAACCTTGGCATGGTTTATAGGCTTATATATAGCATTCCTCTTCAAAATGTGAAATTGAGAAAAAAAATTGATTGCCATGGTAAAATCCTTGTAGCTCTAGACATATTGCACTACTTATTTGAATAGTAGTATTATTATTTTTTTAATCAATTTAACAAAGAAAACTCTTAAGTTTATTTTGAGGGTATTTTTATCTTTTTATTTGACTAATTTATCATTATTTAATTAATCGGGAATAAATTTGTCTACATAATTTTAAAAAAGCATAATGAAATAACTTCTAAACCCTTAAAAGAAAAACAATTGAAGGGTTAGTTAAGGGTGACTTGGTCTTTAAACTTTTAAATAGACAATTAAATGACTTATCTATTTTTAAAGGCAAAAAATGTTAAAGGGATGGTCAAGATCAATTCGGTCTTTTTATTTTTTAAAAACAAATATACCTTCAAAAGCAAGAAAAAAAGTGATGTATGGGAGGCACTTGCGTCATTTTAAGTTGGTTTTTCAGTAATTTAAATATAAGGTCGGAGACAATTTGATCTTTTTATTAATTGTGATATTTATTTTAAAAACATTATTGGCGTATACGAGGGGGCGACACCTGCACCCTTTAAAAAACATGTGCGGCGTTGCCATGTGCCAAACACCGCCTTCCAAGGTGGCATTAGAAGCGGTGTGCTATTTTCTTTCCAACATTGTTGCGCGTGCTAGTGACAAAGGAGTGGTTTGGCCTTGGTCAACTTTCTTCTTCTCCTCCCTTTTTTCTCTCTCTTCTTCTTACAAAAATGTAAATGTGTACTCTTATTTGATTTTTATATCAAATTTAGTCCTTATTTTTTTTATTATTATATTTTTTTTGTTATTATGATTGATTTTTTTCTTTGATTTTATCTTTATCATTTGATTTCATTTAATGGGGTTGGTCCATAACTCATGATCAGGGTCACGAGTTTCGAAAGTTACCACGGCTTGAATGTGATCTATTCTTTAGGTTCTTTTTTAAAATTGAGTTTTTTTTTTCTTTTTCATTCTTATACATTTGATTTATTGAGAATTGGTATTTGTGCTTCTTTTTTTTTTCACTTTTCTTTTGTATTGGGTTATCCTCAATCTTATACCTGTGGTCTCGAGGTTAACGGGTTGACACAAATCTTTTTTTTTTTAATTAGTTTTTTTTTTCAATTTTGCTCTTGAACATTGGGTTGTTTGATAATTAAGCTTCACACTTCCATTTGGTTTTGTTTTTGACATCTTTACTCCAATATTACAACCGGAACCCAGATGAGCTCAGGTCTCTTTCTATTTTTACTTTTTTACATTGTTTTTTTTTGTCAATTTATTTATTATTATTTTATATTTTATTTATATTATTTAAATTAATCAAAGTTTATTAAATTTAATCAAGTCAATAACACGAACCTGAAGTTGTTTTTGTTGTTTTATAAATGCCATGTGTTGGCTTTGCATCTTTTTTTGCATTTAAAAAAAATTGAGCAGACATACAAGATAGTGTGGGCACCTATCTAATATAATTCTAAATTTACCATAATAAAAAGGACAATCTATGAAATGAACTTACCTTAACTAAGTTTTTCGTAGGGAAATTTAATCCAGCAGTTAAATTATTAATCGATCCTTGTAACGATTCACTGAAATTAAAAGAAAGAAAAGAGCAAGAATTTCGAAGTTCTATGCAGTAATCGAACAAGAAAAGAATAAAAGAGTAAAGAAGGGAAGAAAGAAACGCTGTGCTCACAAATCATTAGGATGATTGCTATTGTCGGCAAGAGCAAACTTCTGTTTTAGTTATTCTTCTTTACCAGGAACTATCCTTTTTGATTTCCAGCTATCACTCCATCATTCTTCAATGTTTATACGCAACAAAATGTACAAAAATAAGATTTTAGCAAGAAAATATATATTAATATCAATGATCCCATGCCTTTTTTTTGCTGTTCCTAAAGGTATTTGAAGCTGAGTCTTCTACCCCTAATTTTTGGCTTGCTTGGACTGCAAGCACACTGATCTTCTTTGAACAATTGGATCGTAAATCTATTCTCTCAACTTTAACCTTTGCAAGAATCATTAAAGAGGACATGAGATCCAGGTCACAGAAGAAAGAAAACGTTACTGTGATCCTATATATGTTCTCAATCAGCTCTTTCAAAAGACACAAAGAATCACTTCTTTGTTAGAATCCAAAGCAGAAACATAAGCAGTGGATCCTTGAATATATATTCCTAGTTTCATTTACTTGAAATGGAGATTTCCTCTATTCTTTCATCTTTCATGTTTCATGCTTCACTCTCTCTTATAAAGTAACTGGATTCGCTTATTATAACTAAGATTTTTTCGGTAAAAGTCCCTGGAGAAGGAAAGTGTGATTAATTTTTTTTTTTTTTTTAGTGTGAGGGAGTTGAAATATTAGATTAAGCAAGTATAAGAAAAATAAACATGATAATCAGGTTATTAAGTTTAAATTAAAATAATTTGTAATAAATTATTTAATGCACCAATTATATATGCAAATATATAAAATTTGTTTGATATTGTATAAGCTTCAGTTTTTTAAAGTGTTTTTCATCTAAAACAAATATTAATTTGATGTTTTTCAAGTATTTTTTAATGATTTTGATATATTAATATTAAAAATAAATGAATAAATATTATTTTAAAATATTTTTAATTAAAATATAAATTAACAGACACATAATTTACTTAAAACTCCATAACTAAAAGAACCTTGTTGGAAAAAAGAATTGCTTTATGTCTTTTAAGGTAGTATTAATTAATATTTATGCTAACAGGGGATTAACTCACATCATAGAAAACTCATAATTTAGAGTTTTTATGATTAAATTAACTTTATCGTTGACTTTTTAGAAATGTGTTATATATAAGTCTCATTACAAGGACGTGAGAGACCCAATATTCTTTGCTGGATTTGTGATTAGTCTATTTGTATATTCATTTTCTTCAGGAAACAAAAAAAAAGATATTGGTATGTTGTTTTCTAGACCAAAATTAGATAAAAATTTATATTACTTTAATTATTCAGTTGATGTAAAATTAAATTAATTTTTGAAGATCATAAAAATTAACTAAATTTCTGAAAACAAATTGCTGAAAAAGCATTGTAACCTTGGCATGGTTTATAGGCTTATATATAGCATTCCTCTTCAAAATGTGAAATTGAGAAAAAAAATTGATTGCCATGGTAAAGTCCTTGTAGCAGTAGACATATTGCACTGCTCATTTGAATAGTATAATTACTTTTTTTTTTTTTTATCAATCTAACAAAGAAAAATCTTAAATTTATTTTGAGGGTATTTTTATCTTTTTATTTGACTAATTTATCATTATTTAATTTACCGGGAATAAATTTATCTTTATAATTTTAAAAAGCATAGTAAAATAACTTCTAAACCCTTAAAAGAAAAAAAATTGAAGGGTTAGTCAAGGGTGATTTGGTTTTTAAACCTTTAAATAGACAATTAAATGACTTATCTATCTTTAAAGCCAAATAATGTTAAAGGGATGGTCGAGATCAATTTGATTTTTTTATTTTTTAAAGCACAGTTTAAAAACAAATATACCTTCAAAAGCAAGAAAAAAAGTGATGTATAGGAGGCACTTACGTCATTTTAAGTTGGTTTTCCTGTAATTTAAATGTAGGGTTGGAGACAATTTGGTCTTTTTATTAATTGTGATATTTATTTTAAAAACATTATTGGCGTATACGAGTGGGCGACGCCTGCACTCTTTAAAAAACATGTGCGGTGTTGCCCTGTGCCAAACACCGCCTTTCAAGGTGGCGTTAGAAGCGGTGTGCTGTTTTCTTTCCAACATTGTTGCGCGTGCTAGTGACAAAGGAGTGGTTTGGCCTAGGTCAACTTTCTTCTTCTCCTCCCTCTTTTCTCTCTCTTCTTCTTACAAAAATGTAAAAGTGTATTCTCATTTGATTTTTGTATACAATTTAGTTCTTATTTTTTTTATTGTTATACTTTTTTTTTGTTATTTTGATTGATTTTTTTCTTCGATTTTATCTCTATCATTTGATTTCACTTAATGGGGTTGGTCCATAACTCATGATAAGGGTTACGAGTTTCGAAAGTTATCATGACTTGAATTTGATCTATTTTTTAGATTCTTTTTTAAAATTGAGTTTTTTTTTTCTCTTTCATTTTTATACATTTGATTTATTGAGAATTGATCTTCGTGTCTTTTTTTTTTACTTTTCTTTTCTATTGGGTTATCCTCAATCTTATACCTGTGGTCTCGAGGTTAAGGGGTTGACACAAATTTTTTTTTTTTTCTAAATTAATTAGTTTTTTTTTTAATTTTACTCTTGAACATTGGATTGTTTGATAATTAAGCTTCATATTTCCATTTAGTTTTGTTTTAGACATGTTTACTCCAATATTGCAACCGGGACCCAGATGAGCTGAGATCTCTTTTTTTTTTTTAAACGTTGTTAGTTTTTTTATCAATTTATTTGTTGTCATTATATTTTTTATTTATATTATTTAAATTAATCGAGTTTATTAAACTTAATCAAGTCAATAACTCGAATCTCAAGTTGTTTTTGCTTTTTTATATGTGCCATGTGTTGGCTTTGTATTTTTTTTTTGCATTTGAAAAAAATTGAGCAGACTTATAAGATAGTGCGGGCACTCTATCTAATATAATTCTAAATTTACCATAATAAAAAGTACAATCTATGAAATGAACTTACCTTAACTAAGTTTTTCGTATGGAAATTTAATCCAGCAGTTAAATTATTAATCGATCCTTGTAACGATTCTCTGAAATTAAAAGAAAGAAAAGAGCAAGAATTTCGAAGTTCTGTGCAGTAATCGAACAAGAAAAGAGAAAAGGAGTAAAGAAGGGAAGAAAGAAACGCTGTGCTCACAAATCATTAGGATGATTGCTATTGTCGGCAAGAGCAAACTTTCTGTTTTAGTTATTCTTCTTTACCAGGAACTATCTTTTTTTATTTCCAGCTATCACTCCAGCTTTCTTCAATGTTTATACCCAACAAAATGTACAAAAAGAAGATATTTTAGCAAGAAAATATTAATATCAATGATCCCATGCCTTTTTTTTGCTGTTCCTAAAGGTATTAGAAGCTGAGTCTTCTACAATCTACCCCTAATCTTTGGCTTGCTTGGACTGCAAGCACATACTGATCTTCTTTGAACAATTGGATCGTAAACCTATTCTCTCAACTTTAACCTTTGCAAGAATCATTAAAGAGGACATGAGATCCAGGTCACAGAAGAAAGAAAACATTACTGTGATCCTATATATGTTCTCAATCAGCTCTTTCAAAAGACACAAAGAATCACTTCTTTGTTAGAATCCAAAGCAGAAACATAAGCAGTGGATCCTTGAATATATATTCCTAGTTTCATTTACTTGAAATGGAGATTTCCTCTATTCTTTCATCTTTCATGTTTCATGCTTCACTCTCTCTTATAAAGTAACTGGATTCGCTTCCTTGAAGTTGTTAAGATTTTGAGGTCACCTCGTCTGCTGCAACCTATCCTGTCGAGTGCAAGCTGTGGTTGTACAGTGTACTTCCTGTAAGTATTGAACTTGCATATTAAGTTCTTAGTCAAACTGTTTGGTGTATTAGATTTATGTATTTAGCAGACCAATAACCTGAAAGGGCACATGCCTTGTGCACCCTTCTAAAATACTTGTCAATGTTTCAGAATTCTCACTTGTTAGAGATAAAAATACACCATTTTATTGATTTGTATCATAATTTTGAGAGTTTCTGCTTGTGCACACCCACACATAGTTATGGCTATTATTCACTGTAGTGGCAGGGGAGCATGTCGAAAAATTCTCTCTGGAAGTAGAAAGTCAAGCACAAGATAACTCAATTAGTTTACCTAGTGAACAAAATTCTGTCACGATATGTGATGTAAGTTTCAATGATATTTATAGGCTATTTCTCCAACAGATATGGACCCTTACAGTGATTTGGCCTTAAGCAAGTCACCCCGCAAGTTAAAATCACGGGCGCCTTCAGAATCAAAGGAGAGCTCAAGCATGGAATATGGTAATTAATTAACCCTGCAAACTTTAAATCTTGTCTGGTGTTCAATACAAATGATTCAATGTGTTTCATGCTATAACTAATGAGAATGCGCGCATTTGATGCTATAACTTGGCTGAGATTAAAGATACGGAATACATTCAGTATCTGCCGCTATACAAGGCTGTTGACAATGGCGACCTAGAGGCTACAATGAAGTTCCTGGAAGAACATCCTGATGGACTGACTGCTAGCATTTCAGCAGATGGGGATACTGCCCTCCATGTTGCGGTTCTGGCTGGACACAGAGAGATTGTTGTGGAGCTGGTGGACCGGTTAGAGCCGGAAGAATTGAAAATCCAAAACAGAAATAATGCCACCGCTCTTAATTATGCTGCCATTGGAGGGATCACAAGGATTGCCGAGGACTTGGCAGCAAAGAATGGAGGTTTACTTAAAGTTGCAAACCAGAATGGCCACATCCCAGTTGTTGTAGCTTCTCTCTATGGGCATAAAGGCATGGTTCGTTATTTGTACAGCGTGAGTCCGAAAGAAGAGCTCAGTCCAGCTACAAACAATAAGAATGGGGTTATGCTTCTCACAACATGTATCATGGACGAACTCTACGGTATAAGAAGAGCTCAGTCCAAAAATAAGATCGGTTGATCATATTTTTGTTTTCTCCTCCTGTTCACCTAAAAATTCTATCTTGTTTAGCCGTTGTTCGCTTTTCTTGGTTCATTGTTTAATGCTCATGCAGATATTGCCTTGGATCTGCTTCAACATTACCCACAATTGGCTTTTTATCAAGATAGTGACAAAGACACAGCTCTTGATATGCTTGCTCAAAAACCTTCTGCTTTTCCCAGTGGAACTCAGCTTGCTTGGTGGCAACAATGGATATACAACGGTATGCAACTGTAATCACTCAGTTTACAAATAAAACATAATACCATTGAGGATGATCTCCAAAAATCATGATGAACATGACCATTAGGCCAAAACAAACCTGATGGTTTTATGAAAGACAGTTTGGCTCTTCTTTTCACATCCTTCAATGTGGCATTATCCTGTTGTAGGTATCCGGGTACCTCATCCACTTGCCTCTAGCCACAGCCATGGGGACATTGAGAGGCCGAATAAGAGACCAACTGATCGAAGGAACATTGTTAAACGAGGTATACCATCAAACATGATGAGATGTCAATCTGAGATTTAAAAGTTTTCAGTTTCTTATAGTTACTACATTATTTTCCCTTATAAGAGCAGAAATTCCATTTTGATATGTTATATGGACTTCGCAGCATCTGACCAGTTGTTGGTAATGGCTTGGAAGGGATTGAAGATCTTTGGTAAGTAAATTCTGAATAATAGATAACCAAATTATATGCGAAAATAACCTGAACCAAATTATACTTGCAGTTCCAGCTATCAAGAAAATGTATAACCTGAAGTTGATACATGGCCAAGCACTAGCAGTTCTGTGTTGCCTATGCGAACAAATATCAAATCTTCATAGATCAGAATTCAAAGAAATTGGTGTGTACAAGGCTGTATTCAATGCTGTTAAGCATGGAATTGTTGAATTCATCGTTGAGATTGTTAGACATTATCCTGACATTATATGGTGCGAGGATGATCTTAACCGGGGCATATTCTTGTATGCAACCCTGCAACGCCAAGAAAAGATATTCAGCCTTATATACAAAATGGGAGCAAAGAAGAACTCAATGGCAACTTCTTGGGACAAGTATCACAACAACATTTTACACCAAGCTGCATTCTTAGCACCCTCCTCTCAGCTTGATCGTGTTTCGGGTGCAGCATTACAAATGCAAAGAGAGCTACAATGGTATAAGGTAATCCTACTTCCTATAGTTGATGATTTTTCATCAGAATGTACTCCACATATTTCTCAGAAGAGTTTGCTGCACTGCAGGAGGTGGAGAGCATTGTCCAACCCAAGTACAGAGAGATGGTAAATTTTAACCATAGAACACCTCAAGCTTTATTCACTGAACAGCACAGGAAATTAGTGGAAGAAGGGGAGAAATGGATGAAGGACACATCTGAGTCTTGCACGGTTGTGGCTGCTCTTATTTCTACCATAATGTTTTCAGCGATCTTTACTGTTCCAGGTGGATATGATCAGTTTTCAGGGATTCCTATATACTTGCATGGGAATTCGTTCATGGTTTTCATGGTGTCCGATGCAATGTCATTGTTTGCGTCTACATCTTCGTTGTTGATGTTCTTAGGAATCCTGACATCACGGTACAGAGAGGAAGATTTCCTCAAGTCCTTGCCTACGAAAATGATTGTAGGCCTTTCCTGTCTTTTCTTTTCGATAGCAACTATGATGATAACCTTCGGCATTACGCTTTTTATGATGCTTCGCGATCGTTTTCCGTGGATTTCCTTTCCGATTATATTGCTGGCTAGTCTTCCTGTCACGCTTTTCGCTCTGCTACAATTCCCTCTCCTTGTTGAGATTTTCTTCTCAACATACGGACCCGGCATTTTCGACAGGCCCAAGAAGTGGAGTTCTTTTGAGCAGTCTTGAATTCATCTCAAGCCTCTGGTCAATATATATATATAAAGATGAAGGTAGCTTATGAATTACTAATAGAGATTTTGAGAATGTTATTCATCCTCTCTTGTTGGGATTGAGAGGAGAATCTGTTGTATGTTGATGCTGTCAAGTTTTTGTATCAAATTATTATCTAAAACTATAATAAAAGGACTTCACTACATTTTCCATAGGGATTAGGGAGTCAAATTTGATTCTATTTCTCTCTGGTGCCTGGATCTTCTTAGATTTATAGATATTATGCAAAGGCCAGGTGGACTCAATTGAAAAATGTCTGAAACATTTGAGACTTAATTGATAAAATTTATTTGTTTTGGGATTCAATTGTGAATAAACTCATCTAATATTTACCTTCGATTTTTCATGAATATTTATGGACAAGAAAAACTATTTTTTAAAAAGAAAATTGACTTGTTTTTAAGTTTGATTATTGTGTATTTTCTCAATTTGAATAACTATATGGAAAATTGAGTCTCTAATCTGTTCTTGGTATAAAAATTCCAGTTAAGCAACTCATGTAATCTATATAATTAAATTAAGCATGAGAAATGCTATCCTTAACATGAATTTAAAAACTTCAGTATAATATGAAGTGAACTAATTTCTGCATCAATAATTTCTCATGCATCCACACGGATCAATAAAAACTTTATTGTGCGAAATTCATGAGTTGTTAAGTAAATTAATTTTACCTTACGTGGGGGATGATTTACCCCACATCCATTTTATTGAATAATATTTTCCTCCTATGTTCATATCTTAAATGTTGGTTAATCTTAGTTGATAAACCCAGATGAATAACTTGGATCATGAATTAATTATTTTTATTAAAAGATAGTTTTAAATTTTTAAAAAAAATTAGAGTTGATTTATTTGATTTAAACTGGGTTTAATCGAGTCACTAAAAACCCAAAAACCCAGTTGGATTAATTGAGTTTCACTATATCAATATCCTTTTCATTTCAATTTAAAACCTAGATAGATTTCAAATCTGTATCTTTTAGATTAATCAATTACTAATCAAATTTATTAACTATATTTCAAATCATTACACTTATCAATTAAATGTATGTAACTACACATTAATAACGTAAATATAATGTAACTCATGAAATTCACAAACACCATCTTAGTTAAGTGGCAAATACTTTAGACTTTAATTTCATTTGGATTTAAGACCTATCTCTTTGTGCATATCATATTAATTCGAAGTCTTGAGAACCAATTAGTTGGGATAGCTTGAATTTTCGTTTTGAGACAAATATGATGATATAATTTCTCTAGTACACATGGGTGTGGGAGCACATTTCATCCTTCAAATAAAAAAACCAACACTGAACATTTTTTTAAATAATGTTTTTTTATCAAAATTTGTGTGCAAAATGATATTACATATAATATATCAAAAACTTTTAATCTTATAGAAATTAGAATTTATCATATTTTAAGGAGCGTAAAAAGCTACAATGCATAGATGATAAATAAAAAAAACCTACAATTTAGTAAAAAAATATTGGTAAAATTTTAAATATCTCTAGTGTTACCCTTTCCCTTCAACTTAACCTATATAGTTTATTAATTTTATTTTGACCTTAAGATAATATTATCTATAATTATGTGATTAGTTCTTAAACTTATATAGGGTAAGTTTTGGATCACATGATGAACAAGTTGATCCAGGTTATGCCAAGTTAAATAATTTTTTTTAAAAATCAAAATGATATTCTTAATTGATTGATTAAGTCCACAAGCTTCCTTGCTTAAGAATATATCAATTAGTTATTAATTATTTTTTAATAAAATTTGGTTATTTAGTTATTATTAGTTCTTAGTGTCCTTTTTCTTAGAGATTTGATCTAAGAATTAGAAATAATTGTTAATTTTTATTTGTATTTAAACTCCTTTATTGTCATTAAAAAAAATAAACTTATTTCAGATAAATTAATGTAGTCTATTCTCACCCTAAATAAAATTTTATATTCATTAAACAAATTACGTAGCTTTGATTAGAACCTCACATTGGTATCAAAACAAGGTTATTATGGCAACAAACAAGGAAAGGATCAAGAATTTAAAAGCTAGACTTGGAAATTGATCATCACATCAATTTGAAAGAAGGAATCGAGCCCATTAATATGAGACCATAAAAGTATACTTATTTTAAAAATATTGAAATTCAAAAACAAGTTCATAAAATCTAGCACTAGTCATTTTTCTTCCCTTGTTTTATTAGTGATAGGCACACCCAATATTTATACAACGAAAAAAAATCTAAAGTAACCCTTTATATAAAATTTATATATTAGAATAAAGTTTTTTTATTTTTTAAAAATTATACATTAAAATGATAAGAAAACATAAAAAAATATTAATTTGAAGTAAAAAAAAATAAAAAATTTTCAAATTTTATCAAAAGCATTTTTAAAACGCAAAAATAAAAGCCTAAAGAGAGTGTTTGAGAATGTTGTAGTAGTTGTTTTTTAATGTACTTTTCACTCATAAATATATCAAAATAATATTTTATTATTATTTTTTAAAAATTATTTTTAATATTAACATATTAAAATAATTTAAAAATATAAAAAAATAATTTAAAAAAAATATAAATTTTATAAAACATAATTTTAACCACCGTGTTCCGAGATAGGTTCTTACCAAGTATAAATAAATAAAGGCCACTCTTGTCTTTTAATTATCAAACGGCTATAAAATCCAAAACCCCGTCACGGCCGTTACATCAAATTCCGTGCACTCACCCGGCGCACGTTAGCATCTCTCGCCATTACCCGCGACTGGGAAAAAAATAAAAAGACCTCCTGATATCTCTCTCTCTGCAGTGCAACAAACAAACACCAAATTCATTCTCAGAAAAAAAAAAAACACCAAATTAGCTTCGAGAATTCCAATTCTACCCTCCGCTCACCTCCCAATTTACCAATGCCTCCAACCTCCACCACCACGGCGGCGGCTAGGCGCCAAATCAGCTCTCGCCGCCGCACATCGGCACCTCGGAGGCGGTCACCGCCGCCGTCACCGCCGCCGAAGAGGATGAAGCTGTTGACGGAGATACTGCAGAAGGCGGCGTATGCGGTGGTGGAGAGGGAGGACTACGGCGATGTCAGCTGCGAACAATGCCGCTCCGGGGAACGATCGGAGGAGCTGTTGTTATGTGATAAATGTGATAAAGGATATCACATGAAGTGCTTGAGACCGATTGTTGTTAGGGTTCCGATTGGCTCGTGGATTTGCAACAAGTGCTCTGGAGATGGCCAGAGACGTGTAAGAAGTAGGGGAATTTGATTTTTGCTTTTGAATTTTTTTATTTTTGTGATTGTAGTGTCGTATTGAGAGTAACAATTGTGCGTTTTGATTGGTTTGATTTTTGTGTGCTAGGGTTATCGCAGAGGAAGATAATCGATTTTTTTAGGATTCAGAAGTGTAAGAAGGATGATGTTAAAATGAAATGCAGGTCCCTACAAGGTGAATTCTTTATTTATCCTTCTAATTGCTAGATTGTTTTATTTATTTATTCATTTAATTTGTGTGTTTTTGTGATTAATGGAATTTTTTAATTATTTTTTTTTCGGATTGTTATTGAACTTGTTTCAGGATTTGCAAGCAAAAAATTATACGAAAAGTTAAAAAATTACCGGGTTCAAATCTTTTAATAATAATAATAATAATAAAGAATGAGAGTAGGGGTATCATAGGTGTGTAGCTAAATTGTACTCTTTACTGCAAGGCATTGGGAGAGGGTAGGACTCGGGTGGGATTGTGCCCTTCCTGCCCAAAGAACTCAAAGTAGGATAAATTTTTTTAACTTTTACTAGAACTAATAGCAAGGACTAGATGGCTCACAAACAATAAAATTTAGAAAGAAGGAAAGAAAAAAGTGAAAAAAAAATGATATTTTTTTTTCAACTTTTACTAGAACTAATAGCAAGGACAGTAGAAGATGACTCACAAACAATAAAATTTAGAAAGAAGGAAAGAAAGAGAGAAAAAAAGATGAACTTTGAGATAAAATGAAAAAAAAGTGAAAAAATTACCGGGTTCAAATCTTTTAATAATAATAATAATAATCAAGAATGAGAGTTGGGGGGGGGGTTATCATAGGCGTGCAGCTAAATGGTACTCTTTACTGCAAAGAATTGGGAGGGGGTAGGACTCGGGTGGGATTGTGCCCTTCCTGCCTAAAGAACTCAAACTAAGATAAAAACTTTTAACGGACTAATGACTTACAAACAATAAAATTTAGAAAGAAGGAAAGAAAAAAGTGAAAAAAAAATGAAGTTTTTTCAACTTTTACTAGAACTAATAGACAGTAAAAGATGACTCACAAACAATAAAATTTAGAAAGAAGGAAAGAAAGAAAGAATAAAGAAGATCTTTGAGATGAAATGAAAAAAAGAAGTGAAAAACAAAAAGAAAGAAAGAAAAAATGGATATTATTTTTGTCTTGGATCTAGCTCATAGGAAGTTCTGGAAATACTACTGCTAGAACATTTATGAATTTCAATACCTATCACAAAGCGTGGCAAGGGGCTCAATGCCTTGCAATTTAGAGCGAAGTTGATTCTTTTATTTTGCACCATGGGGTTTTTGCTAAATGTTGATCATTGCCAGATGTAGAGATATTTAAGTTAGATCAAATGTAGAAACCTTTGAGGCATTTCACATCTTAAAAGAAGATTCCAACAAACATGATTGACCTCTGTTATGGTTTGTGATAATCCTTGTTATTTTGAGTAAGATAGTTATTGCTCTTCTTTTTCCTGATTTTACATTTAATCTAATCATAAATGGAATCAATGTTAAGATCTCATGTCCACTGAACAAATTTTGCTCAGTTGGCTTACACTCTTGAGTTGCATTTGACATGGATTAATTGATTTGGTAATGTGGTGAAGAGTGTTTTTGTAAAAGTGTTTTTCAATTGAAACGCATTAAAATAATGTTTTTTCAGTTTTTATTTTTTATTTTTGATATCAACATATCAAAATCATCAAAAAGCACATAAAAAATCAATTTGATGCCTTTTCAGGCTAAAACATTTTAAAAAATTCTTTGAAAAGCGGGCTGAACCGTATTACCAAACAGAGCATGTGAGTAAACTGTTTTGGGAGTATTTGTCAAGAGCATAAATGCTAAGAACACAAAATGATGGGTAATTTAATCTACCCAATATTTCAGCAGAACTAGTCCTGATACATTTAGAACCAAGAAAGTAGTCCTTAGAAGGTATATTAAATGGGTGGTATCAAAGGACTAGAGTTTCACTGTATTATAAACTGTTTTGACCATTCTATCACTATTAACAACACAGTCTAAGATATAACTAAAACCTCCGTGACTTAGAAAATACTTAACTAAATTTGTTAAAAGTTTTAAATATTTTCAGTTTGGTTATCTATTCTATGTCTTGTAAAAAGGGTCCAAATTTTGGTTCTTTTTATGGCCCAAAATATGTTGAAGTAAAAGAAATCAGTCGGTAATAATTGTGAGCATTATCTAATTTTCTTTCTCATTAACAGGAACCATATGTTAAGGGTAAAAATTTAAATAAACACATTGAGTTCAAAACTGGTAGAAAAGAAAAATGAAGTGCGTTTAATCTACTATTCTTAAACAACCTAAAAGATGGACAGTTAAGGGATAGAGGGTATAGACATAAAAGATTTGAAAATGATGTGGCACAGCAACAATGGCAATGATGGTGGAAAGTATGAGGATAATAGCTTTAACTTTTGTTAATCAAGCCCTCTTCTTAATCTCTTAACAGAATAATACTAAATAGGGTTAACTGAGGAATAGATTTTATTGAAGGAAAATGATAAAATCCTTCTTAAATCAGCATTTGAATCCATGTCCTCCATGACTTAGGCTTAGAATGGTCAGCAAGCAACCTAATCAAGTCCTGGATACGTCCATTTAACATTTACTTTGTAGAACAAGCTAATTGTTGCTTTACATGTAGAATCACATGGGCCAGGGAAGCTTGCGCTCTATTGTCGACATGTGTTGAGAAATTCATCTCATAATCAACAAAATTATGCCTCATCACTATGTTTTGCATATTAGGATACTACATAAATCATTTCACACAATTACATTTTATTTGCATCAAGTGTTTGCCCATGCATGTTCAAAATTAGTGGGATCAACGTTTGGAGTGTGATCATTGATGGTATGTTATGTGATTACACAAACATACTAAGGTGTTGTTTGGTAACAAAGAATGGAATGGTGAGAATGAGAATGAAAGTTTTATTCCTACTTCATAGGTATTTTGTTAAAAGGAATGAAATGAGAATATAAATGGAGAATGGGAATGGGAATGAAAATTAAATATAGTTTCATTTCTATGAGGGAGGTAGAAATAAAAACAAGGAACAAGAATGAATTTTCTTCTTAAGAAAGATATATTATTTCTTTTCATTATATATCAATTACTTCTACCATCATCACTATCTCAATAACTATCGTCGTTGTCATCATTGGTGGTGGTGATGACTTTTTTTTACAAAAAATATTATTATTATTATTATTATTATTATGACACCATCACTCTTCCACCACCTTCACCACTTTTCTTCCACCGCCACCTCCAATTGTGGTGGCATTAATTTTTTAAAAAATAGATAATTGTTATTATTATACTATAATTATCACCGCCACCACCTACTCCTACATCATCATACCACCACCACCGCAATCATCTTTATTACTTTTAGTACCATCATAGTTGATGAGATCATTCTTTTAATCATTATTCACTTTTATCTTAAAAATAAGGCATTAAAAATTTTAAATTTCATTTCAACTTCTTGTTACTGTTCCAAATACAGTATTAGAATTAAAATGTCATTCCAATTCTTTTCTTTAGTTTCATTCCAATTCCTCCATTCTGGATCTTTCATTCCTCATAACCAAATGACACCTGAATTTGTGTATTTATCACATCTTTTTTGGACTTTGATTATGATTGCATATCATCACCATTTATGACATAGTTTATTAAAAAAGGATTATAGTACTTAGCTACCCAACAACATTTATTCTGCATTTACTAGCAGGTACTGCAACGTAATAGAAAGGCAAAATCATTGTTTTTTTCCGTTCCCTTATATTCAGCTAAACATTAGGTATGAATTGATGTACTGTTGACTCCCATAATAAAGCATCACTCTTATGAATTATGTTATATTCTCAAAACCTTTCTTTAAGACTAAGTTTTCTTGAAAATTGAACCCACTCTGGTAAATGTACTGTATGTTTACCATACAAGTATCAAAATTTCTAAATTCTTATTAATAATTCCATGTATCTTTGTAAAATGAAAAGGCAAAAGCCCTAGATAAAAGTTAAACATTGTAATACAGGAAGTTGCTGTTTTGTCAATGTATTTTGTTGTTTGCTTTAAATTATTCTCTTAACTGCATTGACTTTCATGGAACAAATAGTTTGGGGCCTTGTCTAACCTATTTCTGCCTTTTGGTTTCCATGAATGATATTATTGCCTGGTTTTTTGCTACATGCACCTTTGAAAACACAATTTTCTATTACTGCTCTTTTTGTGCTTTTTTATTGCACATAAACATTTAGTTAAATGCTAGTGCTAATGCATCAACTAGTTGAATTAGATTTGGTGATGTAAAGTTGATGTTTTCATTCCTTTCTCTCGAGTTGTTTTCAAGACTCTAGGAAGCGCCGGAGACGTTCATTGGTGTATCAAAAGAAAAGAAGGAGACTGTTGCCATTTATTCCATCAGCAGATCCCACCCAAAGGCTGAAACAAATGGGCACCCTTGCTTCTGCGTTAACGGCATTGCACATGGAATTTAGTGATGATTTAACCTACTTGCCTGGCATGGCTCCTCAATCAGCCAATCAGGCCAAGTTTGAGCAGGGTGGCATGCAGGTCTGAATTTAAAATTTTCTTTTTCATCCTTATTTTTTCTCCAGACCTTTTATTGTCTTGTATTGCATGTTGGTTGCTTTTTCTGGTACTTCTATTAGGTTCTTTCCAAGGAGGACATAGAGACATTGGAACAGTGCAGAGCTATGTGCAAAAGGGGCGAATGCCCTCCTCTTTTAGTTGTTTTTGATTCATGTGAAGGGTACTTGCATCTTGAACAGATTTATTGAGGTAGCAACTATATTTTGGTTGCTGCATATTTGAGTAGGTTCAACTCTATTCTTCTATGCAGATATACAGTTGAGGCAGATGACCAGATTAAGGATTTGACCATCATAGCAGAATACTCAGGTGATGTGGATTACATCAAAAACCGAGAACATGATGATTGTGATAGCATGATGACCCTTCTTTTGGCAAGAGACCCATCCAAAAGCCTTGTCATCTGCCCTGATAAACGTGGAAATATTGCTCGCTTTATCAATGGCATTAACAATCATACCCCGTAAGCCCGCTTAACCCATTGCTTCTCCTATTATGATATATATTGAAGCAAAATATGACCAGTTTATTCTTGAACCTTTTTATTGCTATGTCTTCTGCTCTATACGACTCATGTTGCCCTTCCACATATCCTATGTGACTTCACATATAAAATTCTACTTTTTCTGTGAAAATTGTATCCGAATTAGAAATTATCAGCCCATCCTCTGTTAAGCTTAAAGTTATATCCAATTCTGTGCAGGGATGGTAAGAAGAAGCAGAATTGTAAATGTGTGAGATACAGTGTAAATGGGGAATGCCGGGTCATTTTGGTTGCTACTCGTGATATTGCTAAAGGGGAGAAGCTATACTATGATTATAATGGATATGAGCATGAATACCCCACTCAACATTTTGTTTGAGAAAACTTATAGATATCTAACAATCCTACGGAACTGGGATGCAATTTTGGATCCAGCTAGATCCTTTCTCATCCGGCGTTTTATTTCAGGGTTTACTCATTGCTATTGCAGAGTCAAAAAGCATTTCTTCTAATGTATCCATGGGCTATTTAGTAATTTATGATGTAGAGCTGGCATTTTCTGAGACCATGACATAAATAGAGCAGGAGAGAAACTTTCCTTAGAATTTAGCCTAGGAATATTTTGAAGGAAAATTTTTTGTAATACAGATTTCAATGGAATATTGTAATTCTCATTCCTTGGCATCCTCTGCGTTAATAATCTGTTGGTCTTTTACAAAGTATTTCCATTTAAAAATATCCATTCGAGCTTTTTTTTAATTGTTTCCCCCTCTACATTTCACTAACTAAATTTTTTAAAATGCAATTTTGTATTTTCACCTTTGTTATGATTTGCTGGTTCATAATTTGTAGGAAAGCAAGTATTGCTATCAGTTGCTTTACATATTGATGCTATATTTTCTGTCAGCCCCATTTGTGATTCAATTTGATCCATCATGTTGGACTAGAACACTGGAAAGATGCTTTATTGCAGAGGCTTTCATGGTGTATCTAATCAACTCTGGTTCAATATATGCTGCAGCTTGTCATGAAATTTCACTGACATATCTTTCTGTATTCTCTTCAGTTTTTACATTCTGACTTCTCAATTGTGAATTTTGAGATATTCCATTTATCCATGGATAATTCAAAGGGATTCTTCAAAGCTGCTGATAAGAGTTAACTGGGACATGAGATGTGCTGTGCTTCTTTGGATGCTTGTTGCTGGTTGTCTCATGTTGGCCTCCTTTTCCTATGCATACAAAATTTATGTTTATTTTGAAAGATCAATTAAGCTGCTGGGTCCAGTGCCTATACACCAAGGCTGTTCAAGATCTTGATGTGAATGCCCTCGATTGTTGCTTAATGCATGCATTATAGAGGCTGTTTCTTGGAATCACAAGGCTTGAGATTCAAGTCTCGAGAGCAGCCAATTCATTTGGCATAACTGAAAGGGTTGTACAATCTCCAAATTCTCATTCAAATTCACTTATGTGGATTCGTGGAAATTTTGATTTCACTTATATTTATACCTACTCATCACAATGCACGTGTGATGCATTATTTTCAGGTTTGACAAGATGGTTCGCTTCTTTCAAGTTGCAGTTGTTGATGTTTCATCTAAACAGACAGTGAGAATCCTTATGGACAGCATCACCACTCTAGTTGCTTCCCTTTGTTTTAGGAGGTATGAATTTTGTCAGCTGGAAATTTCATCAGATGAAAAAATCTTCACAAATTTTGAAATCTTCAAGCCGAGGTGCTCCCCTTCTCTTTTGTAAAATATATTTGTGAATTTGAAAAAATACAGAAGAAAAAGATAAATAAATCTCCCATCAAATTTATAGTATAAATTCTGAAATTTGTTTTGAAAATCCATACCGAGTTTTTCCAACTTGGAATATGTAAACTGATAAGCAAATAGGCTATAGGATTCTCTGGCATCCATGACCTTGGCCATGTTATTCTCCCCTGATGATGCTTTATTCTTTGACATAAAGAGTTCCCATTTCATTAAATTTTGAATTAGATGGCATCTTTCTTTTCAGGGTTCTACATGCTTGAGAGTCAGGTTCAAGTTGTGCATCTAAAGCTGTGTTTCAATTATTTGATTTGCAGCTCAGCATTGAATAGAAAGATCATTTCCAGCTGCTGATCTTAGGTATCTGACAATTACAGGTGACTGAAACTAGATATGGAATGACTAAAACAGTTTTGATGCAGGTGAAATATAGTAAGTTCATCTGTTAAAGTTTTCAAACTGTGCATATCACGGTCTGTACAGAATGTCAAGCTTGTGTAACGTTTCTTTTACCAGAATTCTTGTTCGCCTAACTGATTAAATGAACTTTATGTTCAATGATTTGTCAGATACGTCCTTCGCACTCTATTAAAAGTTTATGCAATGAAATTAAATAATTTTATCCTCTTCCCCTACCAATTGAAGTCTTCCTGTATCTATAATGCCAAAAGTGAGTACTAAATACTGCACCTGCGTTGTGTTCTTTTGTTGGGACTTACAGGTTGAATTTTGCATGGTACAAACAGATTACAAAGACCAATTGGTAAAAGTTTCTCAAGGTATCGCATTTTATGGACCTGGGTTCACTTTCCTGAGTAGGTGAGGGCACCTGAATCTAACTTTTGGCTTGTGTGGTGAACTCTAACCAATTCAATGGTCTATTAATTTCGACATGGTAATAGAAGCTCGAAATGCCAAATTCATGATTACAGACAGAGGTGCTCACCGTTATTCATTCAGTCCCAGTTAGTCCCGGTCCCACACAAGATATCCTAGTGCATCAATTTCATCAGCTATCATATCTTGTTTTTGCAGGGGATTTAGCACTTATTGATTTTAATTAAAGTCTCCAAAATCCAATATAACAATCAAAGTTGGAAGTGTCACCCATTATTGCTTGCCTTCTCACAGGACAAAATCTTGGTCATGCGATTTGCCTACACCACCAAAACCCATGTCCTAACCTCAATATAACACAGTTTCATTCTGATAGGACCCGTTGTAAAAATCTGAAAACAAGAGCTTTTCTGCAAGACTCCTGTAACTTCTACTCTTCTTTAACAGCCTAATTAACCAAAAATCTAAACCGTGAGGATTTTTATTATTGTGAATTGCTACAGGAAAATCATTCTTTTGCCCCTAAGTTGAAAAAAGAAGTGTAATGATATTGAGGTTGTTTTGGTCTTTATAATTAATTCATTAGTCATTAAAAAGTTGTTTAGGAATATCTTAGTATTTTAATTTTTTTTTACAAGGTAAAAATACGATTTTATCCCTAAACTAAAAAAAGGAGTTTTTTAGTCTTTTCAAAAACATTAAAATAGTTAAAATACTTATTTTACCTCTTAAGTAAAAAAAAAATGAGTTGTTGATCGAAGGTTTTTTTAGTTTTTTGTACTTTGAAGTACAGTAGAAATACAATTATACTCTTAGAAAAGATAAAAATCAAGACATGGGTCTAGGGGCATTTGTGTAATTTCATTATGGTTTTTTTTTTATTATGATTCTCAGGTTCATGAAGGGCATTCTGGTATTTTTATATTGAAAAACAATTATTTTATTCGAAAAAGTTGTTGGCGCGCGTTATGTTCACGCGCCAGCGAGTAGGTGTCATACCGACGTGTTATGGTTGGTTTTTTGCCGACGGTCGTTTCTTACTTTTTTTTCCCTTTCTTTTATCTCTTTTCCAGAGAAAGTGCACATTTGTTCTCTTTTCTTTAGATTTGTCAATTTCAGTCTTTTTATTTTTTTATTGTTTTATTGTTGTCCTTGGTCTTATTATAAAAGTTTTAGTTATTTTCAATTTAGTCCTTGAATTGCAATGTCACATATTATTATTTTTTTTCAATGCAGTCATTATTCTTTTAGTTTCTAATTCTTTTTTCCTTGGCTCTTGTGTTAAAATTTTATTGATTTTCAATTTCATTCTCGGCTTATTCTAGTCTCATGGGCGAGGCCGTGGGTTTTGCAGACCTTTTTTTAATAAAACAAATTTTAAAAATTTTTTTTTTATTTAATTTTTGAATAATTCTTTTTATTTTATAAAGGTGAGCTTTATTTTTAAAAAAATATTTATTCTTAAATAATATTTCTTATATGTTTGGTCTTGCATAATGTTTTCAGTTCCGTATTTGTTTTTGTTTGTATAATCTTTTATTGATTTTAATAAGTAAATCCTGTATACATAAACAGGTAAATATCTCATTTTGCAGGATCAAATATCTTGGTCTACATCTATCTCTTAATTTTTTTAGTTTATCTTTTGGTTATTGTTAACGTTGTTTTTTTTTTTTTACATAAATGATTTTTGATTTATTGGATTAGACATGAGCTTTTTGATTTATACTTTGATTTTTTTAGAAAATAGCCTGCATACCTAGGGTTTGTTTTTTTTTAAAAAAAAAATACAGTGCACAAGTTAAATAACTAGTATAAAATCAAAATGTGTGGGAAAAACACTGTTTCCCCACACCCATTAATAGCAATCCACAATGATTTTTTTTTTATTTTGACCTTTTTTTCCTTTGGTTCTTGATTTTTTTTAATTTAGTCCTCATATGATATGTTTATAGGGATTTAAAGTTGATAATTTATTTTAATTCATATTTTAATGGTTATCATGGTATCAAAAAAATATCTTGTCATCGTGATATAGTCTATTTTTTAAGAGCTTAGTTAAATAAAAAATGCTTTTGAAAAACAAAACTAAGTTATTAAATTTTGTGTAGTCAATGACTTGATTTGTGAGTTTGGCAAGGCAACTCTGATTGTCCTGGTTCACAGGTTTAGTGGCGGTTTTAATTTTTACTAATTATACTTGATTATGTAATCGTCTATTATTCTTTTTATCACATAGGTAAAAAAAATAGTTTAAAAAAAAAAACATGTTATTAAATTTTAAGAAGTCTATGGACATGTTGACGGGTTTAGCGAGTTTAACTTTAAAAAAATAATTTTTTTTATTTCATCCTTCGATATTGAACTAATTGAGAATTAAGTTTTATAATTGGTTTTGTTTTGCTTTCTATGAGAATATCATAGTCTTAAAAAAAGTTTCAACACTCGATTTTACAATCATCTATTTTTGTTATCATATAGTTAAATAAAAAATAGTTTAGAACAAAAACAAGTTATTAATCCCAATTGAGTCCATTATCCGGTTTGCAGGTTTGACTTGTTGATTCGAGTTACCTGATTCATGGGTTTAGCGGGTTTATCCATCAAACTTGATATGCTTAATTTTTAGTTTTTGGTTCTTTAATTTTTCTAATTGTTTTTTTATTTCATTCTTTTTCAATATTGGATTGGTTGGAAAATAGAATTCATGGTTTATTTATTTATTTTTTTTACTTTCTATAGGATTATCACGATCTCAAATAAATATATTTTTTAGGATTGATGCTTGATTTTGCAAGCATATAATTTATCATAATATTAAATAAAAATAAATTACAAAAACAATAAAGTTATTGAACTTAATGAAATTCATGATCCAAGTCGCCAGGTGATCGAGGCCGATCCATTTTGGTATCATCTCATTATTAAAAAAACATTGTCGCCTTAAAGTTTTGTTAAAATATATGTCATGTTTGTACAAGTCATTCGGTTGTTTTTTGACTCAATAAATTGAATGATTCATTTTGACTCAGCTCTCACGCGGTTTAATTCAAAACTCGAGCTAAACAAAGAGTCAGATTGACAGATTCAAGGTCGAATCGCTTGATTGGATTTAATGATACTACCAAAAAAATATTTGTACTCTTTAACATTTTTTTTTAAGTTTAGAAAAAGAATAGTTCAATTCACAGTGGAGCGCAAACGAATATACTAATATAAAGTTAAATGGTGCGAGGAAAACATTGTTTTCTCACACCTATTAGCACTGTAATTGTAATCCACATTGTTTTTTGGTGTTTTGACCTTTTTTTATCCATTGGTTAATGATTTTTTAATTTATTCATTATATGATGTGTTTATGGGGATTTAGAATTGATAATTTATTTTAATTTATTTTTTATATGGTTATCACGATATCAAAAAAATATCTTAGCATCGAGTTAGTATCAGAAAAATATCTCAGCATCGCAATATGATATATTTTTGAAAAAAAATAGTTAATTAAAAAATGATTAAAAAAAAACTAGGTTGTTAAACTTTGTAGAGTCAATGACCCAATTTGTAATTCTAGAGAGGTAATCTTGGTTGCCCGGGTTTGCAGGTTTAGTAATGGTTTTTCTTTTTACTTATTGATCATGATTACATGATCGCTTATTTTTTTTTATCATATAATTAAAAAAAAATTTGATCATGATTACATGATCGCTTATTTTTTTTTATCATATAATTAAAAAAAAATTTGAAATTTTTTTTTTTATTAAATTTTAGAAAATCCATGATCCTATTTACGAGTTTAACTTTTTTAAAAAAAATTATTTTTTTCAATTTCATTCTTCGATATTATGCTAATTGAGAATTAAGTTTCATAATTTGTTTCATTTTATTTTATATGAGGTTATTATAGTCCTAAAAAAAAGTCTCAGTATTTGTTTGGCACTTGATTTTATGATTGTCTATTTTTATTATTATATACTTAAATAAATAGGTTAAGAAAAAAAAAGTTATTAATTCCAATAGAGTCCATTACCCTGTTTACATGTTTGACGTGTTGACTCGGGTTACCTGATTCATGAGTTTAACGGGTTTACCCATCAAACTTGATATGTTTTTTTTTTAATTTTTGGTCCTTTAATTTTTCTATTTTTTATCTCATTCTTTTTTAATATTGGATTGGTTGAGAAATGGAATTCATGATTTATTTATTTTTTCTTTTTATAGAGTTATCATGATTTCAAATAAACGTTTTTTTAGAGTTGATGCTCGATTTTGCAAACATCTAATTTTATCATAAAATTAAATAAAAATAATTTACAAAAACAACAAAGTTAGTAAACTCATTGAAATCCATGATTTAGGTCCCCAGGTGATCGAGGTTGATTTAATCTGACATCGTCTCAATATTAAAAAAAATATCATCTTAAAGTTTTTACTGGTTATTCCAGTTGTTTTTGGACCCATTTAATTTGAAATTCAAGCTAAACAAAAAGTTAAGTTTTGTAGATTTTAAGATCGAAATGTTTGATTAAATTTATTGATATTGCTAAAATATCTCTATATTTTTAAAACATTCTAACTCTCAGCGGAGTGCAAGAGAATATACTAGTATTATATATAACAAGGTCTATTAATTTCCAGATGGTTAATACTTCATACCGTCAAATTATCCAAACCAAGTCCCAGGTTACTAATACTCACCATAGTTATTAAATCCGGCCCGATCCAGTGACTAGACCGGTTCGGGTAAGGTGAAAGACCAGCAAAAACAAAAAAATAGCCAAACCCGGTCGACCCGTGACCCAGGCGACTTGGAAAAACCCAGTAGAGACTTTTTTTTTTTCAAATGCATTTTTTCTCATGCGAAAGACCCTATTTTTTATATATTTTTTTAATTGATTATTAACTATTTTCAAAGTTTATTATATAAATACCATAAGAATGTTTTATTTTTTTAATGTGGGATTTGAAGCTTTTTAGTATATATATTCTATGTTCACAAGAAAAAAGTTATATTTTTTTAATGTGGGATAAAAAAACCTTTTTAGTTTAAATAACTTTAACTTGAAAAGATAAAATAGTATCTTTTTAATTTGTGATAAAAAATATTTTGAAATAATATTTTAAATTTTATTATTTATAACATGTATAGCTTATATTTACATTGATTGTTTTTTAATTTTTTTATATAAAATATTAAAATTTTAAATATATTTTTTTTAAATTTTAATCTGAATTAACCTGATGAACTTTTATAATTTAAAACCTGATTTCTTCAACGAATCAATCTCAGATCACGTTCGATAATTACGACATCGACAAATATCTAGGGCATGTCAAAATCCAAAACTATAAAAAAGCAAAATCTTTGGAGATGGACATGCCTCAATGCACGTGAAGGCCTTGTGAACTTTTGTCCTGGCCATAAGGTTCAACCCTATTCAGTATTCTGAATAGGGCAAGCATGAGTATCTGATCGGTACTGCTGCCTCCATCAGGCCGTAATAAAGACCACAAATTGTCTGTGAGAGAGATGCCCTCAACCACTTCATAGTGTGTACTACTGTATAGGATTAGTCCTAACAAACACGTTCTGAAATCTAGATCATTATAATTAACCTTCTATAAATTATTACATTTAAAGTACAGGATGTTTTGATTCATGTTATATATATATATATATATATATATATATATAAAAGTTGCATATAGTTCTTTTTAAAATATCAAGATACTATAAAAAATATTGGTCAAAAGACTTGAAACACATTAACTTCCACGGTTTTTACTAATAAGATTATGGTAAAAAAATCAAATTTCAATAGGTTTGATAAATTTCTAGTAATGTTTTAGAAAAACATTAAAATGGCTTATAGTTCAAATGTTGAAATAAAAATAAAATTCAATAAGTGCTATGGGTTTGTAGTTAAAGAGATAAATGAGGACTTGAAGTGTTCAGTGCATAGAAAACTGCATCTGAGATCAGGACAACCTGGAATAGGACAATATCTCACTATCACTTTCATGGTCTTTTTAATCTATCAAGGATAAGGATCTCCTCTTCTATTATTCTCTTCCTATTTATAGTTTCCCAGCAATATTTACCATATAATGCCACCTCCGGTTGTGACCTCATCTGTCATCCTTGCAAGGCTGTAAATTCCACCGCCTGCTATAAAAGCAAGACTTTCAAGAACACAATAGCCTGTACAAAGAGGAAGAAAAACCAAGATAAAATCTTCATCAAGTTCTTAGTTCAAAAGGGATGGTTAGCTTAGAAGAAGAAAGGCTGGTTCAAATGGTACATGACTTCATAGAATCAGAATCATCAACACCACCCATATTTCCTGCTTCCTCAAACTGCCTTTCTATCAACCAAGCCAGGTGTTTTACTTTACAGGTAAATCTTTCTTTAATATTGTTGTGCCTTGAAATATTCCTTCTTGTTCTTTGTCTGCCTTTGCCTTTATCCATGTGTGTCTCCTAATATTATGGGTTCATTTCGATCTTATGTTTTGTTAGGAGATACTTGGGAGAGTAACGGAAGCTGAGACTAGAGTTCTTGAGACTCTATTGAAGAATATGAGAAGCAAAAATGATGCAGAGAAAACAACCAGTTTGAAGATGTGGCTCCTGAAGAGGCTGAAAATGGATGGTTTTAATGCTTCCATTTGTCGAACTTCTTGGGCCACTTCCTTAGGATGCCCTGCTGGTGAGTCTCTCTCCCCTCTCTCTATTCACACACCTCCACACATACTCAAGGCTATAACTTCTCTCATTTTCTCTGTTACGTATCTCTGTAAATATCTGTTTGGAGTACTTGATCTTGATTGAAATGTCTAGGTTAGCTAGTTTGGTTTTTGCCCTTACAAATTAGTTTTCAAAAAGCTGTTTTACAAGCCTGTCTTACAAATTAATCTTCACAAAGTAGATACAAACATTTTTTTTTTGTGTGTGTATGTGGGGTAGTGCCAGAAATTTTCAGCATAAAAAGAAATTTAATCCCTTCTTAATCAGAAAAAAGTCAGACATGCCATGTAATTACACTCTGAACAGGGTGCTTGTTGTTGACAGCACCCTTATCTTTGGAGATCTTGGATACAAAGCTCTGGCTTTTTTTTTTCTTTTTTCTGTTTTGAACTTCAAGCTCTGGCTCCTAGGGAAATGGTGTAGAGTCCAAGGGAAGTAATTTTAATTTTCTGAAGCTCATTTATGTGTTTGTTTTTTTTGTGGGAGTTAACTCTCTTCTTTAATGCTGTCTAACAGGTGCTTACGAGTACATTGACATCACATTGAAAGGTGAAAATGGTGACACAATGAGGCTCATAGTGGACATAGACTTCAGGTCCCAGTTTGAACTGGCAAGACCAACACCATTCTACAAAGAACTAACAGACACACTCCCATCTTTTTTTGTTGGCAGTGAAGACAAGCTCAACAAAATCATCTCCCTGCTCTGCTCAGCTGCCAAACAGTCTCTTAGAGAGAGAGGGCTCCATGTGCCCCCATGGAGGACTAGCTCATACATGCAGTCCAAATGGCTATCTAGGTGTTGCAAAGTCACTAATGACAGTAACATTGGTTACAGCAGCAGAGAAAATGGTGAAGCTAAAAATGGCTCACGTCATGGGTATAGCAGTCTGTGGACACCTCCAATGGTTAAGCCCAAGATATAAGGGGTTTGGGTGGCGGGTCTAGCTTGTCTAGTCAGCTCTCCAGCGTGGGCATAAATTGTTGCTGACCATGTTTAGCTGCAACCCAGTTTCTAAATTTGACAGACTGATAGATTATTGATCATAACAGCTTGAGTTTTCTTAGGAACTTTTTGTAATGTAACAGAGATATTTGCAAGAATAATACACTGTGCTACCGTTAATTCCCAAGCACACAAGTCTTTAGTGCAGAATAGTCCCTCTCTTTTCCCTTCTTCAATTATCAAAGCAAGTTGCGCTCCAATTCATTTGATAAAAGTCTTTTGACATGATTTATTTTATTATAGCTGTTGCTAAAAAGTTTTTGGTAATATTTATTTAAAAAATAAAGTACTAAACAAAAATATAATAAAACAATGATAATGACAAGAAGGAAAAAAAGAGAGTGAAACAGCACATTGGATACCCGCAACTCCACATCGCTCATGGGTAGGTGGCCTATATTTTCAGTCCTGTAATTTCAGTGATTTGTCACTTTGGCCCTTATAGTTTGGAATTTCTTAATATCATCCCTAATGTTTCTAGAATTTTACTATGCAGCCCCTAAATGTTAAACACCTAACTGCAAGAGCGAATTTTGAATTACTTCCTTGAATTAATTTGTTCGAAGCTTATAAGCATATTTTTGGTATGATCACATGGACGAGGATGTGTGAGAGAGAAAGGAGATGATGGAAAAAGTGGATTAGTCATTAAGATCCATCATGTCAGTCAGGGACTGTATTGAAACATTCTTACAACATTAGGGTTGATGTTGATAAATTTTAAATTGTAACTGCCGAAGTGGGACGAATTCGGGTGTCTTTAGAATTGGGATAAAAGCGGTGGTTTAAAATGCTTTTTACATAAAAATATATTAAAATAATTTTTTTTTATTTTTTTAAAATTATTTTTAATATTAGCACATCAAAACGATCGAAAACATTAAAAAAGTTTCATTTTAAACAATCTTTTTTTTAATTTTGAGGGAATGTGGACGTTCCCAAACACTCCCAAACTCCTTCGTTATCTAGCTTTCGTGTTTTTGATTTATGACTTATTTTCAAAGCGAATTTTTATTTTTTATTTTTTTTATTATAAAACTCAGTTCAGTGAGTAATAAATATAATAATTTATTAAAAATTAAATTGAGTTTATTTTTAAATTATTTAAAAAATTCTATCAAAACTTATATAAGATTGGTTCAATGATTTCTTTTTTTTTTAAAAAAAAAAAGAAGTAGTTTTAGTTTTTCTTCTTCTTTTTTTAATTCAAAATGACATTATTTTATTAAAAAAACTCAATAAATTTTGATTAATTCACCCATCAAAGAGTTGATCTCCCCAGCTCATAAATCATGGATAGAACTAGACCATCAGGATTAAAGATTCCTAGCACAAGATTTAAAGTAATCAAATCAATAAATCGATCAAGCTTTCTGCACCATATATCGTCGCAGTCACTCTGATCATACCCAGCAATATTTTTTCATGACATAGTGCAATAATTATCAAGCATATCCAAGAGTGACGTAGGGGCCGCAAGCTAACAGGTGAGAAATACAAGACAATGACACAGTCTTGAAAGGCAAAAACCAGTGGCTCTTCCAAAAACAGGTGGCAAAAAACAAGGGGGGAGGGCAGGCTTTCTTTCTCCTCTCGCAGCTGAAAGGGATAGAAAGGAAGAGTAAATGTTAATGCTTTTGGCTTTTGTTTTTGTCAGGCTTTATTGTATTTTGTCTATATTTGGTGTATACACTACAGAAACGCAAGTATTGACAGCACAAGCAAGAAGACAGATGCCCATGGTGATCAATCATGGAGTTATTGGATCTCCAGAAGCTTGCTAACGTCCGCCTTTCGGTCCATGATTTTTTTAACTTAGTCCATGATTATCTTATCTCTGATCCTCGGCCCTATCTTCAAGTAATTATCGCAGCTTAATTCTGAGTAGAGAATGGGGTGTTCGTACTCATTAGTTTGATTTTTCTTGAGGATATATATTAGGTTTGCGTGCAGATTGGCTTGTGAATCAAGTCTTGTTCGCTTCAATTGGAGTGCTTTATTTTGATTCCTCACCTATAAGAATTATTGATAAGAGTAAGGGCCGGGGTTGCTATTCTTTGTCTTTGTGCTTTCTAGTCTCTCTTTTTTCTTTGAACATTTAGCCCTTTTATTTAACCAAAAAAATATATATATATATTAAATAGAAACTACTCATACGAACAAAGACTTAAGAAATTTGCGATTGATTATCTCTTTGAAAGCAAGAACATCTACGATTAATCATCTCCTTGTTAAAAAAAAACCAGCATAAAGTTAATATGTAGTGAGCATGCATGACTTTCATGCCCAATGAAGAAAATATATATATATTAAAGTTAACATAAAAATATTTTCAAAATCTCATCTTAAACTTTTAAATTATAAAATTTCTTTGACAATTCTTTTTATTTCTTAGAACTATGTTAGCTACAGAGGCATGCACTATTTTATTTGGTTGCGTTTTGTTACGGGTCAATTTATTTTTTACAAATATAGAAAAAAACATTAAGAATTCAATTTATTTTTTACAAATATAGAAAAAAACATTAAGAATGCAGAGATTTTTTTGTAATGCTATTAAACCCGTGTAAAAAAATAAATCTTTAAATCTCTTAACTTGAATTTTTGTCTAGCATGAGTTTTTAATTAAATCATATAAAAACTAATTTGATGTGAGTTAGTTTATTTAATAGGTTTAAAGGAAATATGGATGATCCTTTTTTATTTTAAAAAATCAATGTTGAATGATAAATTCAACAAAAAAAACAATAAAATAAAAAATAAAAGAGGATGTCGAGCCAAGTAAACATTATTATTATTATAATCGTTATTATTATTATTAATGTTGTTATTAAGTACTACTACTACTAATATTATTATTATTATTATTATTATTATTATTATTATTATTATCACTATCACTATTATCATCATCATTATTATTATAACCATCACCACTATTATTATAGCAACTTATTATTACTATCATTATTACAATTATTATTATTAATATTATTATTAGTATAGTTATTGTTACAATTATTAGCAACACTACTACTACTACTATTATTATTATTATTATTATTATTATTATTATATATCAACGGTTCATATGCAAATATTATTCTCTTTGCTCTTTAAAAAAACAAGATTTTCGAGGGTTAAAGTCACAGTACATGGAACAGACAAGATGAATTGCAAGTAAATCCATGAATATGCTTCAGGTAATGGAATGAGAACAGGAAAACTTCCATGATAAGAATATTAATCTTTAATCAAATTCATTATATAGTTCAAATTAACTAATAGTAAAAAATAAGTTTTGTTTGTCAAAAAAAAAAAATTGATAAGTTAATTAAGGTACTATAAAAGTGGCGAATAATAAGAAGTGATATTGTTTTAGAGAAAAACAATTGAGTTTTTTTTAAAGTTGATTTAATCGAGTTTCACTAGGGTTTAGTTAAATTAATTGGATTATGAATTAACTCGTCGGGTCATTTGAATTTAACCACAATAATTTTTAAAATAATTAAAATAAAGCTTAACTTAGACTAGGTTTCAGGTCTCTAATTAAATTGATCGGCCAGCCAAATCATGTTGGATAACTATGAAAAGAAAAAATATCCCCAGTTTTTTTTTTTCCTTTTAAGGTGATATAAATCTCATTTGTCGTATACCTATGGATGTTTAGCTTAATAGCAGCTATGATATTTTACCATGAAATTAACATCCCAAATCATAATTATTTACTGCTAATTGTGTGATTAGTCATGCTGATCGTCAATCTAATACAGGTAATTGTAAGATGATGCCATGTCAAATCCTACACTTCTCCTCTGTCTAGCAAATAAAAACTAAAACAGAAACATCCATGAATTTCACCACTAATACTAGCGTGACTTTCGCACAGTTGAATTACTAATATCTGAATTAAATAAATATCTCAAATCTCATTAGAAAAGGAGTCCAAAAATAATAAAGAAAATTTCAAAACAGCAGCCTCGAGATATTATAATTTGTGCATGAAAATAATTTTTAACTGGTTACAATGAGATGATTCCTTGTAGAAATGGGGAAGAAGAACACTCTGACAAAACTTTAATTCAATTTAATAACCAGATTAAAAGTTTATCTGTTTTCATCATCAAATTTGTTTAACTTATCAAGACTTGTGTGTGTGTGTGTGTGTGTGTGTGTGTGTGTGTGTGTGTGTGTGTGAGAGAGAGAGAGAGAGAGAGAGAGAGAGAGAGAGAGAGAGAATATTAAAGCTTAAGTTTTTAAGTAATGTTTGGAGATATAATATATATTATTTTTTAATACACCTCCTCAGATGATAATCTTTTGAACTTGAAAAATTTACACATATTTATACTATTTTGTGTTTAATTTTTATCAAATAAATAAAAATGATAAGATTCAAACTCGTAATTACTTAATCATTAAAGTTCTAATAGTATATCAAAGAATCTTCTCAACTTAATAGCTTAAGTTCTTAAATAAACTTTCAAAATATAATATATATTATTCTATAATATTTCATACGTCTATCAAATATTTTTGCTCCAACACAAAGCTTAACAAAAAAAAAAAATTATGACATAAATTTAGTTTTGATTTTTTCAAAATAAATTATAAAAAAAATGGCTAAATTAACTAGCTAAGTGGTATAACCGGTTTTCTATATATATAATGATTGCTTTCAAGCAACTACTTAGCCGATCTTGTATGAAAATTGAAGCAATTTAGCATACGGTTCACCTGATTTGTTTTGTTCGTTTCTAATAACAATGCTCAAATATTAATTATATATCTACCCATTTGCTTAACAAATCTTCTCTCTGCTCCTCAAACATTAAAAAATAAATTATATTCTCTTTTTTTCTTTTTGTTTCTAGAAAAAAAAACAAAATTTTCACGTAGCTACAGTCATAGTACAATGAAGTGATCCAAGAAGTGCCAGGCATCCCATATATTACTCCAGGCAATGGAACTTCAACTTTCTTTCAACTTCATTTGGCCAAACTGATAAATCAATGTAGAAAAGTAAGCAAACAAATTGTATATTAATGCCATTAATTTCACGAAATTTGAAGTTTCCTGATTTAGCAAATAATAACTAGAGAAAAAAACACTCTATGATGACATTTTATGCTATTTAACGATGACTTTAATATCATATTTTCTTGTTAACCAATAATTTTTTTTTAAATACATCCAAAATTATTAAACCGAACTTAGTTTAAAGGAGTTCCGAGTTGGGTGCATCAATTCATATTGACAGTATTAATTTAAAAGGTTATTGTTTAAAGATTTTTTTTAAAAAATTAAAATAATATTATTTTGATAATTTTTTTAAATCAAATCGAGTCAACCAGATAGCAGGTTGACACGTAGAATCGATCAGGCTATACCAGATCAATTCTCACCTGGTTTTATTTAAAACCTAGCATATGTCAAAGACAAATCAATGAATCATTAAATTAACCCACTTGATGAAGTTTAATAATACCGATTACATATATTACAGATAAGATTTTCAGATGATATAAAACAAAAAAGCCATAAATAAGAGTATCCTTGACTAGTGCTGATCTTCTGTCTAGCAGAGAATATCTATTCAAGCCAAACCAGAGACATGAATGGAGTTCACCACTCGCTCACAGGGATCTCTTTTTTTCTTTCTTTCTTTCATGCATGCATATATTAATTCATAAGTTGAAACCACCACATAAAATGAAATCATAGTTTTTGGAAAATTAGCAGAATTTGAATAAAAATATCATTTGGTACATTTCCTTTGTACGATTTGTTGGCCACCAATTCGATCCTTTTCTTCTGATTTGGTGTTGCATTAATATCAAAGAAGAAAATGATTGGAATCTGGCTAATTTTTGACTTGGAATCTGGCTAATTTTTGACTATGTACATTAGTGGATTAATTTATTTATTTGAATTAATTTAGGTGTTGGTGAGGAAAGAATATTATTAGATGGCTAATCCTGACTTTAACAACACCAGACACTGGACTGTTCATGATCCTTCAAATTCATGTTAGGTCTGCTATAACACTTTTTTATAGAAAAAATAAAAAATAAAAAATAGCCATATAATGTTTTCCTCCCAATACCCAACTTCATCCCTTTAAGTAACCACTAGCTTTGGTGTCCGAGCTTCTCCGTAGATATTTTTGTGCAAAAAATAATATTCAAGTGTGTTTTCAAATAGACTGAGTTATAGGTGCGATGTTTGTATATTGTGCATGTCTTTTCATACTCTGGTCTTTCTAGTTTTTAAATTTTATATTTGGATCATGGAATTGTATTTATGTCATATTTTTTAATTCCTAACAAGAGGTGCTGAAAAAGGACACAAGAAAGAAAACATAATTAGGCGGTTCGACAATAAAAAAATATTGATTTGATATCAGTAGGCTTTTTTTAAATAACATAGTTTAATGGAGGCGTTTAAGCTTTAAATCATGCCCAAAAAAAATATATAAAAATCTTTACAATGTATTTTGATTTGATTTTGAACTTTTAGATTAATTAAAATATGTTCTAGGGGTGAAAATAAAGTTATAATGGTTGTCGCACGTCGGAAAACACCCCGCGCGGCGTCCCCTGTCCTGGCGATGGCGGTTTTTCTCTCTCTGTTATTGGAATTGATTTTGTTAGGAGTCGCCACCTAGTATTTAATTGAGGTTTACTAGGAAACCCAAGTTGACTGGTCTTGTCAGAGATTCGCGGGTAAGGGACTGATTGTGGTTAGGGAAGGTGTTAGCACCCCTAACACACCCTACCTGAGGTAAGCTGCTTTGTGGTTGTGATGT
>Ga0307513_10000269_pt1 | contig 75655 bp, 69 predicted proteins | sample 15_EM_MG_FD_202174 | JGI IMG/M metagenome (GOLD analysis project Ga0307513, IMG submission 202174) | Populus trichocarpa ectomycorrhiza microbial communities from riparian zone in the Pacific Northwest, United States - 15_EM | ecosystem: Host-associated > Plants > Roots > Unclassified | place...
CCCGCACCCCCCCCCCCCCGCCCCCCCCCCCCCACACACACACACACACTCTCTCTCTCTTATCCCCGGTACGGCCCGTCCCGTTGACAAATACAGTTATCGTACCAAGATCTAGCTCCACGTGATCACTCCTCCCCATTTTGTTTCTTCCCTTTGAGACTGGGATATATAGTACTTGTATCCTACCCGACCCGCAATACGGTAAGTGGAGGATGGGATGTAAACTGCCGTACCCCACCTTGTTTTCCATTTTTTCACTTTTTTGTTTTTGTTTTTGTTTTTGTTTTTGTTTTCCCCCTTTTTTTCCTCCACTCTGTAGCCCTGCTTTTGTTTTGCTGGCTGGCTGGCTTGCCTCGTTGGTTGGTTGGTTGGTTGCTTATTACTTGCCTGGAGGTGGGGTGGGTGGGGGAGGGAGAGATATACAAGTACCGGTATATGATAGTACTTTTGCACAGCACGCGCGTTAAGTAACACAGAAAATGTCAGAAACAAATCACGTGTGGATTAGTCATGAGACATCACTCGGTGGCTTGGTGTTTTTTTTCTTCCACTCTGCGCCTTCTTCGTTGTCAAAACTCATGTTCTAGTATGTATGATAATATACGGTAGGCAGCACTTTTTTTCTTCCCCGGCGGTGCCTACTGCCTCCGTTTTGGAAAATGAATGGGGGGGGAGCAGTAATAGCAATTGTAATAGTATTAATAATATGCGTGCCAGCGTTGCTGTTGTTGTCCTCCTCCTGCTGGGTGCCTTTCCTCCTTAGCTCAGGCAGGCGCCGGAGGGGTAGCAACGGCAGTTCGGAAGCCTGCCTGCCTGGCGATGAAGAAGGGAGAAGAAGGAAAGGAATGGAAAAGAAAAAAGAAAAGCTCGCCGTCGACGATGATTCCAAATAGGAGACGTGCCCTGCTGGCATTTTTTTTTTCTTTTTCTTCAGCGCTGTGATGATTCCTGGATGCGAGGCGACCGTGATATCATGGTTCGGTGGTAGGCGGGAAGGAAAGAAGGAAGAAAGCAAGAAAGGAAGGAAGGAAGAAGGCTTGAGGTGAGATTTCGGTTTGCTGGCTGTGCGACCGTAACTTTTGTCCGTCCCTTGTTTTTTATTTTTATTTTCTGGGTTTGCGATAAGCTTTCTGTTTTTTTATATTCCTAAGTATTGTTGTTTTTAGGGTGGGGTGTTGTGTTGCTCTATCGGGCGGGATGGAGGGGGACTGACCTGAGTATTACCCTGCAGATAACTTGTGATTTGGGTGAGACAGGTTCCTTATTCTTATGGAATGAGTTAATCTCACTTACCACGTTGTTGTCACTGACGAATGTTCCCGGCGGGGCTAATCTTTCTTTTCTTTTTTTCTTCCATTCCCTGGGCCTGCTAGGATAGTGGAACCTTGAGGGATAGCTCGTGACATCCCCTGCCCCGTTGTTGACTTGGTCTTACTTACTTGTTGATTTATTGGTATTACGAGTTATTCGCTGTTTATCGGGGGATTTTCTTTCGGCTGAAGGTCGTGGTTTAAGGTTGTCTCTTTTGGGAATATATATCTCGGTACCCCACGCAAATTGTCACGGATTCGGTTTTAAGGTTTTAGTAAGTAAGCAATTGTTGACCTTGATCGCCCGTCAACAATGTCTTATTATCAATATTATGTTGGTACCTAACTCATCACCCCGAAGACCAACTCTACTTTCGGGGTAGAAATGAGCGTAAGAAAATGAAAGAAAGAAAAACAGGACAGGACACCACCCAACCATGACCGTATGGAGAAAGAGATCTGATGCAAAGGAAAAGAGAAATCTCTACCATTTTATGTGAGAAACATATAAAAGAGAATGATTAAACGGTCCACTCCTCTGGTTCCAATGCCGACACCTCCTCAATAGTTCACACAAGGTCCAAGCCCCCAGAAACCCCGCCCGAAAACAGTCTGAGATGGAAAGGGTCCTCTTTAGTACCGTCTCTCTCCGTTAGGTTCTAGTAGATAGACGGGACATCTCGGGCATTTAGGGTGATCGTTTGCGCATGCGACATGTATGCTCACTAGCATAGCGATTTCGCCACAGCCAGGTACGCAGCAGTCCCAATATTCTGCTACTGCTGATGCCGTCTGGCTTTGTGGCATATCTCCCCCTCGCGCCTGGCTGGAACCCCCCCTACTCTGTCGGCCATCGGATCGTGAAAGTGTGTCATCGGTCTGCTCCTGGGGGCGTGGAGAACCGGCAGTATGGGAAGAGCGTGTTGATGTAGGCGAGGACATACTCGTAGGGGTGCTTCGTCTTTGGGGTGTCTAGTGATGGTTAGTTGTTGTCGTTGAAGAACGCCTACTAAAAGGATGGTCTACGCCTGTACGCAGAAGCCAATCAAATGCAAGGTGGCTAGGATCTTGACTTACTTGATACATTCCACATCGAGAGTTAGCAGGGGAATTGTTGGTGTCCATCTTGAGAGAAAGAGGGGAGAAGATTTTAGAACTAAGGATTTGGCTTGAGAGGGAGGGTGCGCCGAAATGATATATGAGTGTTGTAAGAGTCAATTCCCGGAGTGAGCTGTGATGGTCGAATGTGAGAATGGATTCAAGGGAGTCGAGACGGAAGCTATGGATATTTAACCTTCGGTTTATTAGTTAGATAAAGAGATCATCGCCTGAGGCTCTTTCTGTGAAGTCTCATTTCCGCCAGGGACCCACTCTCCACTCCCCGCACACAGTGTTCTCGTCAAATTCGCCTTACTTTACATAAATAGTAGAGGCAACGTCGAAGGTAGGGACGGGCGGTGAGTAAGTTTAGCGGGGGTTCTTCCCTTTCGTAACACCTAATTTCATACGCAAAGTGTCGAGATATCCAAGAGGGATGACATAATTGGACAAGACAAACGCACAAACCCTCGGCTTTTTTCGCTGGATGACCCAATGTGTGAAGGGTTGAGGATTCGCACAAAGAACTTGAATGAGTCCTCTCTCTCTTCTCCAAGCTGAGGAATGAGCTGATTAAAGCGGAGGTAGAGTAGGGAAGAAGGCACCCTATCGAAGGCTAGACGTTGCACCCGCCAATCCCCTTCCTGATCGCAAATCCTCCACCACTATTGGTGTCCCAACTCTGGGGATTCTGGCCTGTGCCCAAATGTTCTAGGAGTAAGGCAGGGCAGACATGACCAGGGGCCCTGGTAGTGCCTAGGCCTAGCCCCATCCTCAATGTATACGCTAGGAATAAATGGGCAATATTAGAGTGGGGAGGTAGGCTCTCTGGTGCCACCCTATTGATAGTGTGAGCCCCCGCCCTCCGCCGGCTGCTAGGTGAGGCACAGCGGAGCCTTGGTGCTTGGCCTAGCATAGGTACGGCGCGCATCGGAGCCGCTACCATTCCTGGGCGAAGTGGAAGGCCCCCGCCACAGATGGCCTCCTTGCGATCCTGGGGGGTTACCAACATTGCAGCATTGGCTGCTGGTGTCTAGTACACAAAATACCCTCAGAGGGTGAAGTGCCCTATGTGGTAGAGAATGTTCGTGGAAGGAGGTGGGGTGAAGTAGAGGCGAATTAGCCTTCACGGCAGGTGAGTCCTTCACAAGAATCCCTCAAATGAGTCTCAATATCTCCTTGAGGACTGATAGCCGAACCTGTGAGCATCATAAACTGTCACGCACAAAGTTTTTAGTCAATGCGGGCGCTTAGTGGAATTAGGGCAAGACTTTCACCTGGAACAGGAAGAGTGGTGGTTTTCCTTCATTGTCGCTCTCGAATTTCGGACACTCTGCGCGGTGGATACAGAGATGGAAGATATCAGCAGCGACGACTGCTACGGTAGTGATAGATACCTCCGGCGCTCAAAGGCACCTGCGTCGCCAAGGAAAAACGTGCGCAGCCTTGTTATGTAATCCACTCTCATTCTCTAGCAAGTTATGCAACGTTTCAGCATAGCCCAAATTACACTATCTAGTCAGCAGCACAGACAAAGAACCCCCATCTTGCATATCAATCCAAGAAGGGAATGCCCAACTCTTGCAATACTGAATCTCTCCTAGAACTAGAAACAGAGCAGAAAGTCAACACGTTTGTGTATTATACACTGCTAAACGTTAAGTCACTTTACTGAGCATTCGAGACCCCGATGGACATCACGCTCTCGGAGTTTTTTCTTCTCTGGATCCCGAGAACGGTGCAGAATCACTAGATCAGTAGGGTGTATAAATCAACCGGTATATCACGACGAAAGGAGAGCATTAAACGAATAGAATGGCTAAGGAATCGACGCTATTGCCGTTCCTGCATTGAGGCTCTTCAAACACCAGATAGGGCTCCAAGGAGGTCATCGATTTTGCCACCTTCGGCAATCTTTCTTTCAGAATCTTGAGAGATCTAGCGACAGTAGAGATTTAGTGCATACAGTGCCGTTGGTACCCAAACCCCAGGAACCTCGACTTCAGCGTGCAGCTGAATGTGCAGCCCTAGGGCTATCGATACTACTAGCACCCATCCACCGCTAGCGCATTTACACTATGACTGGAGATAATCTAAGACCCTAAGCGATGCAATGGAGTACTGGAAGGCTGTAGGACACGATGCGTTGTTCGCTGTCGGAGCGTTGTGGCGGTACCTACCCCAGTCTCCATATCCCACTTTCCACCTTAAGATTCTGGATGTTAGCCTTAATTGGGTGAATATTTTCACATCTCTTCGGGTATGACATGCCTGATAATTGAGTTCCCCCACCAGCAATAATGGAAAGCGGCATTGAGAAACCATAAGACGCTTTCTACGGTGGCGAGCCCTCTAGCCCGCCGATCATAATTTTGCGTAACCCTGCCAATTATCTTGCGTAATATCAATCACGCCCCACCCTACTTGTAGGCCAAAGAAAGAGTTAGAATGTGAGTAAATTGGAGAATTCTCACCGTCACTCGATGCTGAACCTACACAAGGTTTGGTGTATAGGATTCTCTGACTGGCCAGGAGTGGGAGAAGGGATCACTTGATTGGAGTGCGTTCACTTATCCCCGACCAGTAACACCCCTAGGAGGGGGTAATTTGCTGCGTTCGGCATAGCCTTGGGCTACCGGAACTTCGGGGATAGTGCTATCTCTAGTCTAGTTCCCATTCCCATATGGCTCGTTTACTCGAAGGTAAATAGCCCTTTTTCAGCTCCATGGAGCTGATATCTCTCGGTTGTGGGTGCTGTATCACAGCAATGTTCACAGAGGGTGTCCAGTAGGCCTTAAGATCCGCCCAGTCGCTCGAGTGAACCTTCCTCGTAGTTTCCCGGGGGCGGGGAGAGGGGAGAAACCCCTCACGCTACCTAGAGCATGATATGAAATCTGCGTTACTACTTCCCGACATGGAACTATGCCCTCTTAATGTCAGCCCGGACTATGTAGCACCCTAAGCATACCAAGCGCCCTATTTGATGCCACAGGAATTCTTACCGTTACATGCTAGAGCATCTCTCTTCAGCAGCGGAAGGTATTGATACTTGCCCCAGGCAGGTATCCGAAAACGAGGGGTTGAGGATTTGTATGGACGCCCAGATATGCACTAATATTTTGCACTATATTTTGTGATTCCCCGTTTCGGGATAGTCCCGGCCTAGAGCAAGTACTAGACCCCATTCTATTCCCCACTTCCCAATCTAAAGAAGCTAAGAATAGAGGATGCTGGTTTGCAGTCTGGGAAAGGCTAGACAGGAAACAGAGCGTGGGGATTCTCTTTCTGGGAAACTGTAAGACACCATGACCCCCCTGCTTGAGTGAGGGGGGGGGTGCACAACGTAACCTGATTTACATTTGACAAAAAAATCACAAACAGGTTTCAAAAACCGTGCAACGCCCCAGGAAGTGGGTGGTACTGAGTCAAACCTGTCAAATTGGCAGGTTGTGTTTAAGTAGTCCCGGGAGATCAACTCACTAGTTTGCCCGTTAAGTTGGTGCTATGTATCCTTACGTAAAATACCGTGGCAGATGTTTTGGTCGATCAATATAGCAACCGGTGCACGCAATTAATATTTGACACTGCACCCCAACCAGTAGCTCATTTTAGTCAAGATAGGTGATATAGTAGAGATGGATTAAAAGGGGAAAAATCCATAATATAACCAAATATTCACGGCTGCAGCTACCCCCATAGGCATTGGTTACCATAGCTTTTCTAAAAAATCCCCTTCAATACCCTTGGCGAATATCTCATGGGAGCTCCTACTAGGGGACACCTAGCAGTATCTGAGCCGCCTTTGATCTTATATGTATTCAGAAGTACCTTATGAAGCCTTTCTTTAAGCAGCTTTCAACAGTACTTGATAGAGCTGGTATTGGGCATTCATGAAGACTAGGGTACACTTCGCTGGCTTGGCTAGGTCTTGGAGGCCAATATCATTGCACCCTTCTGTCAGGGTTTGATGGGATCCCTTGTTAGACTTTCTAGCAAGATGATGCTAGGTATAGTTGTCAAGAATTTACCCCATCCAGCTGGGAGGATTTTTTGTTATGGTCCTCTGGTATCGTAGGAAAAAACTCCTGAGAGTAGTAGGAAGGCGATTTGATTGCTTCCCAATCTAACCTTCAAGAACCGTCGCTTGTGCATTCTCAATGCCCGATAAGCGCCCGGTAATGGCTTCACACGGTGGGATGCAGCGGTGTGGAGCGATGGTGGGGTTGTGATCAGTTCCGTTGCACAACGGCGGACCCCACTAAAATTTCTGGCCCAGTACCTTACCAATAATTCCTACAGTCTTGAGGCGGAATCCGGCTGGAGCTGCGAAAAACGTTAACTCTCCCGAAATCTCTCTTTCAGCTGACCCAACTTCATGGTCTGAGAACGCTCAAACAGCCTTGTGGAGAAATCTACTTGTGATCGGGCCTCGGAAGATTGGGCCAAGGTCAGCTATGAAAGCATCTACAGTAGGCTTCTGGCTGCTTCGTGGCGTCGAGTGATATGCTGTGCGAGATCGCGTCACGGCTCTGTGTACCGGTATGTAAACTACCCTAGAACAGGTAATGCCTAGCTCATAACATAGCAATAGTGTGCCATGTCACTCTCTGAGCCTTGCTACATGCGGCCTCTGAATACTATTGTGTGGCACCGCCTCGATGTAAATAAAGCCCGGCGGAATACAGTTGCCCCCGGCTATAATGAACCTCGCTATAATGGATTTTTGGCTATAAGGAACGGTTCCTCGCAGCCACGCTTGTGAATTTACCGCGGAGTCCAGTTTGTTATAGTGAACGCTCGTGGTAAAAATTGGTGAACGGGGCTTTGAGGTTTTGATTCTTGGCGTTCAGTATGGCTAGCCTCGCGAGTGAGACGGAAACGGGTTGGGCCGTCCCCGCAGCCACGATCGAAAATTGCAACTTGATATCGTTCCGGTAGATACTCGAGTGAAATAATGGGAGTCAGACACCCTCCAAAATGTGAGACAGTCTTATTGAGTTGTGGTTTGGCATTGGTACTAGAGCTGTCTCTTCCAGAATATCACCTGCACAGCCTCCGCTGCACGTCTGTCAACTGCGGGGACAGCAAACAAACTAAGCTACCACCTATTCTTATTTCATCCTCCGTGAAATCATCAGGTGAAAGCATATGAATAGAAGAGAGAAAAGGTATTAGGCCCAGAATAGGAGTGCTATATCACCGGCAAGAAAAACTCTCCAAGATATGATACCATCAAGATACCGCTCCGAGGTTGCCCTAGCAGGGACGAGATGCGATGAGGGAGTAGGTCTTCTCACCGCAGGTTAAGGGGGATCCGATCCCCCGTGGACCTTATAATAAGTTTCCCTTCTAAGAAAGCGATACCGAAACTTGATATGTTTGGGTGTTGGTTAGATTGCTTCATTTTCAGCGCAACCTTGAGCCTCCGGCTCACCTACCAGGAAAAGTATGCTAACGACTCTGGACGCAAGTCTTCCGGCCCTGTGAGTCGTTAAATTGCACACGCATAGCTTGACACCTCGGATAGGGTCTGAAAATGAGAGTCCATAGGCACTGTATCACCTCACATGTTCAGCAGGCAGTGAGTTGGATCGGGGTGCTTGGGGTGTTCCACCCGGCCAGTGACAATCCGTAGAGATGACTAATAAGCTACATGAGGCTGAGGAAATATCGTAGAAGTGCCGGCACCTAGGGCTAGTAGCCTCACTCGCGACATCCGCCATCGGCATTTGCTCCCGTGGGCGTTCGCTCGCTGCAGTGTTTTGTTCATTGCGATGTTTTCGGTCGTTTAGGTGTTTTGCATGCGAATTTTCCTTTATTGCTTGCGTTCTGCCCGCCATTCTGAGGCTGCCGCGTTTTTGGCCGGAGGAAGGGACCACTCTAAGCAAGTAGGGAAAATGAGGAATGTAGCAGGGCAGCGACCTTACGAGATGATCTAGATAGCATCGGGTTTCTTTGGAGGACGGCATCGTACGTAATCAGATTCGATACCGTCTGCCTTCAGCCTTCACGTGTCATGAAACCAGAAGGAGAGTAGTGTGGTGTGGGGGGGGGGGGAAGCTCAGAACTTGAGTTATGGCAAGTCCCGGAAGTGGAGCTTTGATCACCCTACGGTTTTGCAATTAGCGACCAAGTTTGCAGGGCAGGCTAAGAAGCTGTTGCTGATAATAGCCCTGTGCTAGTGCCTGCTACCCACGGTGCTGGAATAGGGCTACCAGGACGGTAGGTTAAAGTGCTCATGCTTCCTCGCCAAGGATGCCTCCCCGAGCCGAATATTTGGCGACGGCTCCAGCAAAATATCCCCTTGTGGAGGAGTTCTTGGCGAAAACTGGTGAGCAGGATAGAGATATTTACCCGATTAGAGAGAGAGTACTGTACAAGGGTAGGAGCCCATTAACCGGGGCAGATACTTGGTTGGTTAACCTCGGGTAACTGTTTCATAACTTCTTGCTGGACCTTGTAACTCCCTACCGGGCCCTGGTATGATACTTGATTAGAACGTGCTAGTAGTGATCTTGGGATGCTCAATCCAGATTCAAACACATCGCTTAATTTCGTTCACGTGACCTTGAGTAGATGACCTAAGAATCCCGTCTAAAAAAAACACTGTCCAAGATCGTCCTTCAGCCCAAACCTCCGACCGCAGCTCTCCCCCTGTTTACTCCCACCGGCACCACATTCCAGCGACCAAAATTTTAGTTAAGGGTTTGGCACACTCTTTCCCTACTCTCTATTCCCTCCTACACGGCTTGGCCAGCCTGTAACGACATGGGCAACGGGTGGCTGAAATCTAAGGAGGTCAGGGGGCCGAGCAAACATGCACTCAACCGTTGGGTTTCTTACACAATGCCCGTGATCATGACGGGCCTTGTGGGTTTTGCGACGTGGGTTTTTGTCGCGCTAGTTTGTGGTTAGTTACTGTTGTGTTTCTCCGAGTTTGTGGGATGACCATTAGGTTGCGTGCATTTCCACTGACCGACCGTAACAGTGAACCATCTTCTAATAGGCCAGGGACGAAAGGGGACAGCTATCGTACTCCTAATTATTTACTTCGTCTTATTTTCACTAATGTCATTGGCATACTTGAGGGTTGTATGGGTTGTTAGCGTTAGTCCTGGATTTGTTACCAAGCAGTCGGTTGATTCGGAAGACGAGAAATTTCCGGGTAGTGTTGAGAGTCGCAGTGATGCAGAGATAGGGCTAGGGAGGGTCCAGGCAAAAGGATTGCGAGGGGAAGAAGAAACGATACGACCACCAGAACCTATGACCATTGCAGGGCGTCCTCCGGAAAACGAGACGGAATCTCTCCCCAACCCTTTCCAATCTGGGTCTGCAGGAGGTGCCCCGAAGCCCTCCCTTAGCCCCGAAACCGCGGCTCAGCCCACAAATGGCTCTTCCACTTTGTCGTTCCCCGCCTCAAACCCTCCGCTTCAGTCACCAGCTGGGCAGGGTGTGTTTCCTGAGAATGCGCTTGGGAGCAGACCCTATTACACCTATGGGCCACCTCGCCCCCAAACAAGCTCTGGATACCGAAACCTGGATGAGTGGTTCCAGCGGGATGCATTTGTTTGTGAGAACGACGGGCTTCCTAGATGGTGTGTTCATTGCCAGCTCTGGAAACCGGATCGGTCACACCACTGTAGCGAACTACAGAGATGTGTTTGGAGAATGGATCACTTTTGCCCTTGGTTAGTCACGCCTTAATTCCGATATAGATCCCCCACACCTTTGCACAGGTTCATGTGCTGATTCTAGGGCTACTTCCAAGGGTTGGCGGAGTTGTTGCCGAACCTTCCTACAAGTTTTTTTACCAAATGGTTTTCTACGGAGCTCTGTACTGCCTTTTCCTTATCGTATCAATCGCTGTAATTTTCCGGCAGCAAATTAATGACAATGGTAACCAAGACGCTCGATGGGCTGCTTGCTTGGCATTGTAAATCCCTCTCAAGTCGTCTTCATCTTATTGGATTTCCTAATCTGTTTTCTTTAGAGCTTGTGTATTCGGCTTATTCTCAGGCGTGATGGCCGGCTCAACAACCCAACTTGTTTACCGGAATGTCTCAACAATTGATAGCTTAAATTACAAGACCAAGGTTTATCAGCTAGCGCTACATGATCCAAATGCTGCCCAGACACCGCCTCCTGGTCAGCAAATATCGGCGGTCATGCCGACCAGGGTATGGCTCCCGCGAGAACCAGGCCCAGGCCAAAAGCAGAGGTGTTTTGCTATTGTCAGTACGCAGCCAGGGGACAACCCCTGGAGGCTTGCAAGTACATTGGAGAATTTTAAGGAAGTACTAGGCTACAGCTTTTGGGATTGGTGGCTACCAATCAAAAGAAGTCCATTAGAGGCAAAGAAGAGCGGCGAAGGTTGGTACCGCTGGAACGAGGAGCTTTTGGCTAGGCTTAAACACCAGGCTGGAATTGCCCAACCTTCCGGCAGGAGCAATTGAGAATATTGCTCAACCATCGCAATTGAGGATATCGCCTGAGATATCAGAGAATGGGTAATCACCAACGCGTATGACTTCTGCACTCCTTTTCTCCTTTCCCCAGGATCCTGTTTCCGGCGGTTGCAACATAGTTTCGGAGTGATTGTATTTGGGTCGAGAGGCTTGCATTTCCTTTTTTATTCGTTTTTAGAGCAGGGGAGTTCTTTTACTCCATAATTCCGTATTGCAATGATTCTTAGTACTGTATGGAGTTGCGTTTTTGTGGCGGGATTAGAGGGATCAGGAAGTGGTGGGGGTAGGAACATCCCGCCCCTAGCCTCTTTGTCAGATTGGATGGATGGACGCACATAGTACATACGTGCTTGAGGTTGTCAGTGTAGTTTTTAGTCTCAAGTGTAATATTATAATTGCTAGGCTGTCCGTTTGCGCAATCTGAACTCCACGAGTGCGAAACCGTGCGTCGCTTGTTCGCACCGCGAACCGAGTTGCTCTGCCACGTAGATCGTGACTCTTCCTAAGTCGCACTACCGGTTTCCTTTCATGACCCGAAATCATTGGCTGAGGGGCGATAAGCTCCACCTTTGAGGATGCAGGCCTTCTTTACCATTCCTGCCCTGGCGGTGCGCGAGGTGCCATTCAAAGTCAACCCATCGTAGGCGGGTGTCGTCGGGCAGTGGCTCAAAAAAGTTGGAGAAAATCGCTCAGAAACATAGCCGGTAGTCACACGGGCGAGTAAAAGGGGCCCCAGGGGATGGTGACTAGTAAGAAAGTGAGCATCATAGTGAGTCGCTCGAGGGGTTATCGGTGAGGGAGCAAGCTTGCGGTAAATGGCTCGGGATATTTTGTTTTTGTTTCTTGTTCCTGTTTTGAGCCTCAAGGCGCTTCAACCTACCAGTAATGTAGCACTTGGGGGACGTTGAACTCGGGCGGGCTTGGGGAGGGCCGGCCCTCCCACTTTGCATGTTAGGTGGGCGAGAGAAAAAAAGGGCTTCTGGAGCATATCTTCCCTTCCTTTCTCTGCGAACGGCCCTCTCAGGGCAAAGACATGAGGTGCGTTCATTTCCTCTGTACAGTAAGCCGAGCCATCTGTGCATCGGGCCATGCGGGACCCAGCAAAAAATGCGCGTCAACCAATCTACCGGAGGCCGTCCGGCGGCCACCCATCACTGGCAACGTTAGCTACAGTAGGCCTGCAAGCACGGACCTTGGAATGACGCAAATCCCCGCCTCAGTGGGTGAGATTGCGGGGTATTACCGGCTCTAGCCCGCGAAGCGCCGCGCATAGCAAGGCGGAACGGAGCTGTGGGGAAGGCACCAGCCGTTGAGATAGGAGTTGCGTGCATGGGCAATTTAGGGCTGATTTCTAGACGGTTGGGGGGCAAAAGTGCATTCTGAACATGGATATATATGGCCCGGGGCTGTCCCCAACAACCTACATGTTGGGGGGGGGGGGGTGAGTTTTGCTCGGGGGGAGCTTCCATTCTGAGCGTTGCGATTTCAGATAAGTTGAGGGGGCAGGATTGGTCGTTTCCTTCGGAGGTTTTCGGGGAGGCGTTTTGATAGAGTTGGTTCGATCGGGGCCTTCTTCCTCCGTCGTTTCCCAGAACGTGTTCGGTTCGTTTTCCTTGTTTGGTTCTGTTGGGTCTCGTGAGGGCTTCAGCTCTGGGACTGACAAAGGGCTATCTTGGCATGGCATTATCATCAGCACTGAGCACGGACCGAGAACAACATTTTGTGCGCATTGTGGTGATGGAGCAATTCCCCTGACGATGCCTTGGGATGGTGTATGATAAATAAAGAGAGGAGGAGAGGAGGAGCCAGTGATCGCACGCGGGAAGTGAGTCGTGATCGCTGCACAGGCCAGGGGGACCAGCATTGTCTCAGGATCAGAAGTTATAGGGCTCTCACCAGTCACTCATAGATAAATAAAAGTGACTTTTCGCTTCCTTCTGATTCCACGCTCCGGGCACGGCCAGAGGTTGAGATTTGTCTCGCCTCTGCACTAGTTTCACCGTTGACGGAATACGCCCCCGTCCCCGGGTACGAACTCGGGTGACGAAGTAGAGGGGGCACCTGACCGGGCTTTTAGGTATAGTGTTCGCTGTCCCCTCCACTACATCACCAAAAGCCCCTTACAAGTCTGAGAAGTTCCCATACCAAGTTCGTTCTCTTATTTCCTACGGGCGGAAATGGCCAGTCCTCAAGCTCCAGGGTCCTTGAGCATCCCATCACAATTACCCACGTCCATACCCAAGCATTGCTGACTATAGCCTTCTGGTTGAATGACAGGAGTGAATCTTCCAACTTTTTTTTCACTAACTTGCATCGACTAAACGGGGAGGTTGAAGCCTTCAAGATAGAGTAGGATTCGAGACTCGATCGCAGGCCCACATCTGAACTGCTAGTCGGGATAGAGCTTACCAAAGGATATTAACCAGGTTGGACGGTCAGTTTCTTTATGTGAAGGTGTTGGATTATACCGGCTTGGCCTTTGGCGCCTGTCGGGTTGCCTTTGGGCATGCAGGGAAATTCCGCCCCTCTCACATGCTACCCCTCCAGGCGTAGGACACCGGTTTTAAAGACATTCAGATACTTGCAACTCATTGACCTAGACGATGTTTCTACTTCTTGGAGCTCCCATGCTTCTCCCTTGGATTTGCAGTCCCTTCCGCCTGAAAAGCTTTCATCATATTTACGGCCCATCCATTCCTAGGCGCCCCTGGCGTTTCCTGCCCCTTCTGGTGATGTCGGGTTTTGGGGGGAACACGTATATTCCATTCTACCCTCAACCGGCATATCAGTCGGTTTTGTAGTCATTGAGTGCCTGGCGTTCCCAAGAAGCAACGTGCAGAGACAGGCGAGAACTCCAACCAATGTCCGGAAGTTCACACTAGCTCAAGCGCGACGCCTGCTGTCCCCTAAAAGATCGAGTCCCCGCATCGTGGTAACTTAACCCATGAAAAACTGTTCCAGGCGCCTAGAACTACTTTACCGGGGTACAGGCGTGGGTGATTGGCCAATCGGGTATTTTGGTGGCTTAGCCGCTACTGCACTCATAGGGAGTAAGAGAACGGGTTTAGCACGGGAGTTATTCGAACAAGCAAGGATCTTTGATACTCGAGTACAGTACCGGTACCAGCTTAATCCCTAGTGTCTATCACCCACGTTTTTACCCAAGCACGCGATCTGGATCGCCACCGGCGCCCGCTGGGCGTTTTCTCTTTTGAAACGAAGCCGAGATAACGTTTTAGACATTCGAGTGATATTTTATGATACTACAAGAAAAGTGATTCCCTCTGGGCCGTAAACACACCATACCCGGCCAAGGGCTTCGGATATAGTTGCAGACCTCCTCCTAGGTGCGAGTGTCAGGAGAAATATCTTCGTACAAGGGCAGGCCATTTTTCCAGTTAACTTAACTGTCCATTGGTTTTATTGGGGTGCAAGTATCCAGGGAGATGTTTTTGTAAGGGGGCAGAGATAACTAGCCAACAAAGCAGTCCCTGTCTTGCACGAAAGCATCTCCCCTGGTTCATGTGCAAGGGCTTGAACCTGTTAACCGGATATATTCAGCTGGTCAACCTCAAATACCTGTTCATAACTTCCTGCCTGGCCTTGTATGGGGGTGAGTAGGACCCGCCAACAAGGGCAGGGGGATATATTTGGCTGATTAGTCTTGGGTAATTGTCCTATAACTTCTCTACAGATCTTGTGCTTGTACCCTTAAGCCTTTTTTTCTTTGGGGACTTAGAACTGTTGGAGTTGATGGAAGCGGATAGTTGTTTCATTTGTTCTAGACGGAAGGATAGACGGGATAATAGTTTTAGTTGTTTCATTTGTTCTAGACGGAAGGGTAGACGGAAGGATAGATGGAATGGTTTCTGGTTATGTCTTTCCTTTGTTCAGAGTACGGAGATCCACAGGCAGAAGGGATTACGCATGAAGGAGAGATTGATAGGTGTGGCAGACGATAGATTGATTGAGAGAGTTTTATTATTCTTATATAGACTTATGTTTGGTTAGTTAGTTTTGGGATGTTGACGCGAATGAAGTTTTTGATTCTCCCTAGTATCCTTTTAGTTTTGCCCTAGTCTAGTTCGACCGGTTGACCATTACGAGCACATTACCCCTGCAATAAGAACAGCGGCACGGTTGTTTCGAAGCTTAACATATCAAACAACCAGAGCAATGGCATCTAGACTGATCTAGTTCCCTCGCTCATGAACCCAATCTCGAGCCCCCGAGCAGTGGAAAGCCTCCTAAATCTAACTCCTACAAATCAACCTTATCCAATTTTCCAATCCAGGCTCCTGGTCGATTCACTGGTAGATGTTCCGGAACAACCTGAGCTTCAAATAAAACCACAACCTGACAGGGAAACTACTTTGCAAAGTATCTGTTAAACCATCACGCACACCGCTCGTATTCTAAATGTCCCTGCAGTCAATTAAGGCTCTGGAACGTCAGCAATTTTGCGGCGACAAGCTACCTCCCCAAAGGTAGGGTCCCTAGATTCCCAACGACCCAGCCTGTTAGTCCTGCGTGCCGGATGGGTGGAGGATAGGTCATAGTCCGTTATTTATTTATTTTTTGGGGGGGGCGGAGGCCAGATACCCGGCAGGGGAAATTCCGGGTGGACTATTGGCCGGGTGCCCTGTACAATCAGTAAACTCCGACAATTAATATCTAGTCCCCACGGTCTCTTCTGGTTCTTTGTATTGTAACACTGGAGTGTACCTCTTAGTGGTATGATACACCACTTTATTTATCCATCACTCGGAATGTGCATTCTGACTGTAAACCCTTAAATCGGGCACCCTATGCCTTGCTTCTCTCAACGGGTGCTTCACCGCCTTATAGAATTGAGGGTATGGTTACTAGCCTAGTGATGCTTCCTTGGGTTGGAGAATGCGCCCAAAGTTGCATTATTTGAGGCAGGAGACAGAACCCGAAAATTTCATTTTAAAGCAGGTGCATTCAGGATCCCTACCCAGTTCATTCATTCCACTTATTTGGTTTTTGGAATAGATGTGTGGTGGCGCCCCCCTATACTAAGCGGCCAAATTCAAAATCCTTTTTTTTTCTTTGTTAAATTCAGGGCCCATCCGTATCCAAGCATAGGAAAGCCCATGGCAAGCACCCTAGGCCAAAATTCAAAGAATCCGTCCGGTCCGTATACTATCTACCAGGTGGGACGGAGCCAATCGAGATACGAGAGCTGCTGATTGGCAATGGGCCAGCAGTAGGGGGAACAGGGTGAGTGCAGTGAAGTCATTATTCCTCACCAAGAAGTATAATACGAGTATCACATGATTTCCTCCTCCGACTTTCTCTAAAAACTGGTTTATATCTTCGGGGGCCGAGTCTTTACTGGCTTGCTTTGTGCAGCTTCGCCGTAGGTGTCGGAATCCTAGAATTTTTGTTGTGCTCGGAGGTCGGCGCTGTGGGCAAATATACAGAGGGGGAGTACTGTTTTTTTGTCTGGTCGGAAATACGCCAGCAAATATCTGCTTCTTATCCAATAAGTGGGCCAACCAAGCTAATTCCTTAGTCAGGGCATTCCAACTACTATCTGACTAGTTCGGATTTCGGGTGTATTTGATTTCTGCTCCTGGAAGCGCCTTTTCAGCATTGAGAGTCATCGTCGAGCTTTTGAAGTAGGTCGGGGTCTTCGCAGGTAGCTTTGGAGTTTGAAATGACCAGAGCCCTAGCTGGGGTGTTGAGAGGTAGGTGGGTTGATGCAAGAAGTAGAAGTGAGGTTAGTTGTATAATTTATACGGCCCCTGAGCCTTACCGCTAAGATTGGGATATATTCAAATCAAGTCAGATCACAGTTCCCGTCAACCTCAAAGTAAAAGTCTTCCATTCTAGTCAGCTGGCCTAAAAGAGTTTCGGGAGCTTATCCCGAACGTTTGCTACAAATAAGGTGCCCCTTCCTACAACTACAATTAGTAGGGAAAGATGGAAGAGGAGACGGTACCGTAGAAACTCGGACAATTGGACCAAGTGCTAGGCCGTTGAATTTGCCTCCCCTGGCAAGGTTTGCTGGGGTTCTATTTCCCTATGTCTCCTAGAGGGGCTGAGCGGCTCTCCTCTTGCTGTGTTTTTACCCCTCCAGAGTGGGGAATTTCGGACTGCATAACGCATGGTCTAATTATTTAGGTTTCTATGGTGTGTGGATCGCAAGAAAATAGAGGGCACCGGGCGAGCACAAGTCACCCTAGGATTAGTTCTGGAAAGTGATTTCACATAGTCACTTATGTATAAGCATAGCATATGATTTTCCTAAACCTTTATACACGTATATCATAGGTGGCCCATGCTCGAAGTGGGCGGCACCACAGTAGTTGCAATAATCTTCCCCATACAAATCGCTATCTCAGAAGATACCCTGAAATTTACAACGTCAGAAACTTTACTAAGCTAGAGGAATTGGAGTGGGAAATCCCCTGATTTCCCCTAAAGTTCTCCGTAAATGGGTAAGCATTTTCGTCTTTTTCTGGTAAGTTTTTGGTTCAGGATGGCCGAGCAATTGGGATGTGGTGAGTTTTAACTACAGCACTGCTCCCTTTTCCACTTCCCTTTACTTCAGCCATACCCTACCATGTCATTTCGATAACCCAAGCACCTTACTCTCCCGTGTAGGATCTTCTGCCTCGTGAATTCCCGGGTTAGCTAGATCCTGCCCCGGGGTCCCTAATTCCTCGCTATCAGATTTGGTGGAGAAGCTCTTAGATCAACCCCAGCGGATCAAACAACCGAGCTGGGGATGCCGACGGAGGGCAGCCCAGGCGGCCATTCCGAACCAAGAAAAAGGGAAACGAAATACGGGTGAAGCCGCACTACTAGGTATCTACCTTCTAATTCAGAAAATTTCGGAAGGTGCAGATTGCCCTTAAGCCCCCAGGTATAACCGTAACTCCACTTAGAGCTAAACAGCACCCAATATGAGGAGCATAACGACAGAAGCCCAAAAGAATCTCTTATAAGCTTATTTTGTAGTAATTGGAAGTTGTAGAAAGAAAAAATGATGAAGGGTGATCCCCCCTCGCTGGCAATTGAGAGTACCCACGAGCCCAAAGACAATCCACACTTTCTGATTCCGCCAACACAGCGGAAGGAGAGGGGAGATATAAAACGTAAGCGGAATGACCGAGACTAGATGAGTAAAGACGACACGACGGTAAGGGTATAGGCAAGTATTTAAGGAACCTGAACTACTGTACAAACTGGAGTGATCGGGCAATGTGCTATGCAGTCTAAAATTCCCTACTTTGGGAAAGGGGCAAAAAAGCACAGCAAAGGGTGAGCTACTCAGCCACTCTGAGAGACAAAAAAAGCACTTAACCTTACTAGAGGAGGAGGTAACTCTAAGGACATAACACTTGTTCCAATTATCGGTATTCGGGTCTCTGAGGTATCGTGGTATCGTGGCATAAGTTATCACCCTACTCTCCCGGACAAGGTTCTGTCTTGGTTACAGTCCAATTTGATCCGGAGGTTGTTTTACCCTCAGAAGTTTTACATATCATACCCAAATGAGTGAGCCCTCGCCCTCGCCCTACCTTCCGGAATACGGGACCTCATCATCTATGATAGTGGATCCTTAACCTCTACAGGCCACCTCCGTTTGCCGCCATTAATTGGCCTAGTAGAGCCCAGCGCGATGGCTATTAAGGTGGGCGGCTTCTTCTAGAGGTATTGGACCGTCCGAGTAAAGGCAAGAAACGCTTGATCCTAGCTCGAGTTTGTCCACATGAGAGTGTATGTGCCGAATACCGGTAGATGTAAGGTCTGCAGCTCTATGGCAGCACAATTCTGCCATATCTACTATCCCGAACCCTGTAAACCCCCGTGTAACCAAAGAGGCTTCCGGTTATCTGGGTACGCAGGGCCAGCTCGGGATAGCTGTTGAAATGCGCTGGTAGGCAACCTTTATATCGTTCGGTCGGGTCGAGACGGGAAGCAATTGTACTACAAGGGATTCTCCTTTTGCATTTTTGCAACCCAAGTAGTCCTGATTTTCTGTATCGGGTTAGAGACCCTGGCTGATAACTCCCTGTGGAGCTTCTTCTACTCAGTTCCTTTTATATTTGCAGTAGTGCTGTGTTGCGCTATTACTTCCCCCCCGGAGCGCCTCTTGTTTGTCATGCAGATTGGCTAGCAAAGGGCGATTACGGCCTATTACGGTACTATTTGTTCCAAATCTGTTTTTGCAGGCCTCCTAGCATCCCTCATCCTTTCCACGCAAACGAAAGCCTCCGCTAGTTCAGCACGGATGGCTGCCTAAGAAACGGAAACTGCGTGTCCACGCTAACCGAAGGGTGTGTGTGATGCTTGGTTACATCTGGGGTGGAATAACCCGAATATTTTGCACAACCGGTGCCGGAACCCCTTCTAGAGTCACTTGCTCGCCGAGAAATGAGTCAAGCCCTTAGCTGGAAACTATTGGAATGAAGTGATTCTATGGGTCCTGCCAGCATCCCAAAGGAGAATAAAAAACTGATGGCTGAGATCAAGGAAAGGTGAATTGTCTTGTTGAGCCCCTCGAAAAAGTGGGGTGTCGGGAACAGACTGCTCTCGGGGGATGATCAAGACTCCGCGGTTTCCATCTCTAACATTGAGCTTGAAAACGCCCCCCGGGTCTACCCTCATGCTTGAGGACATTGTCGGTGTAAGTAGGGTAAGGGCTAAAAGAGGGTGGTGAGATAACATAATGGAGGATCAAGTGTGTGTAACATAATTCTGCACTATCTCTTGTTATCTTTCGGTGATTATTGGGGCACAGTAGGATTGTACGAGTACAACACGGTGCTCTAGTGTTTCTCTCTCATTTCAGTAGCTTAGTTCTAATAATCGGAACTAGAGCACGCCCGGAACCGTCGGTAGCACGTCTAGCCATGACCAATCCCGTGTCCCACATTCCCCCGGATTGTTGATCTATTCCTTATATGTGGGCATCCATTAGCGGAGGTGGTAGGCTAGGAGGAAGGGTGTGCCATTGCTCTGAGCAGAGCAACCTGAACCCGATGCCTTCGATGCGAAAGGCCAACATCAAAGCGCCAGCTGAGCTGCAGAAGGGTGCACAAGCCCAAAAAGGCGCAAACTGGCTTTTTTCGAGATGGGAGCGCAGCACCACCCCTGTGTGCTAGTTTCACAATGTGCTAGAGTTGTGGTCAGTATCTCTCACCCCAGGCGAGATGATCCAGTAAGTAAAGACTTACATCCTAGACCGTTTGTTTTGATCCTTTGCTTTGCCGACTCACCAACCAGCCCCCCATAGCTCCCCAAGTTTTCAAGAATAACGGCCGGGGCCTCTCATAGCATGTGAATATCTGACTCGCAATGGGCGTCTTGTGGCTTTACCATTTCTTTTGCTTTGCCGGGGGAGAAATGGGGGGATGTGTTCTGCATCGAATCCTTCCAGGGTCTATCCTGGATTCATTTTAAGCACCTTTGTTATGAAATCCTGTATTACAGTCGTTAGGAATCAAATATATAAGGATTATTATGAGGCAGACTTACACGCTGCAGTATTTTCTAGCCCAGGTGCTGACTGTCTGCGTGGGACCAGTCAATGCTGTTTTTGATTCGTACTCCCAACTCATTCAAAGCGATTCATCGAAGATAGCCCGAGAAGGCTTCTAGTGCAGTGAAAGCTTAAGAAAAGACCACAAGCTTATATATTCGACGTTCGAACCTGTTGGCTCCCGATTGACACCACCGATAAGGTCACTTTGGTGATCGGTGCCGCTCCCAACCGTTAATAACTGGGTCACTTCCCAAGGGCCCACTAGATCATAAGTGAGAGCAGCACCAGGCTAGTAGACCACCCGGCCCAAGAGCAGAAAGGTATGCTCGTTCATAGTAACCATTAGAAACCAAACCGACTTGGTGGGATAATAAAACCTACCACTTCCACGAGCTTCGCTGGAATATTAACTTGGCAAAGTATCTTATTCCAGTTTTATACAAAGACCATAAAACATTTGGGGACATATGAACGTCTGGCAGAGAAAAGCAAGAACTGACCCCCGGAGTCTCTTTATGGCTCAAACTACCTCTTTGAGGCACTTTAGAACCTCCCTCCGATCAGTAGAGTACCCTTTTGTGATGTAGCTATAGGTTGAGACGGAGGCTATATGGGTCCCGTCCAAGAGCTAGATTTATTACTTAGCTGTTAAGGGCCCACACTCAACTCCACGGTACTCGATACCAACCAGCTGCGGCGCGCTTACAACAAACCGTGATACACGGGTACAGATCCGGGTACTCAAATCTCAGTCCTCTGTTATGTTTTCTGCTTTCCCTCCTCTGTCATGTTCAATTGGGAAATGCAGTGAAGGGAATTCCTGGGCAGCAAGCACCACTGTGTCGGATGGTACCCGGGGGTTGCTCTAGTATTTGGGATGAGCCGGGCCGTACTACCTTAGCCCGATGCTTGAGCAGCCTTGTCTTGTGAGGTCAATTGGCTAAGGCGGCCCAGGGCCTGAGGTAGCCTGAGGCATATCATACCCATCTAGAGTCACTCATACAGCTTTTGGAGAAAGCTTACAGAGAGGGGTGAGGGCCGATGTCTGCACTCCGCTCGCTGCCAAAGGTCAGCCGCTAAGGCCGTACTTGCGTAGGCATCACTGGATCCATTGATCAATCTTTAGCTCTACTACTGTTCATTCAGCATCCTACACCGTTTCAGACTACCATACTGCGCAGGCCTTACCCGGTGCCTAAGCAGCTCAATTGGCGAAGAGGATATCGCGCAGAGTAAATAAATTTCCACTTACTCCAGTGGTCTCTCACTCCTTGACAATTGGATATATCGTGCCAGTTCTTAAGGGAGGTTGGGCAAATTTTACTGCCCAAATTGGTCATTCGTTATAGTTTCCTATAAGGTGACCTAGAACATTCTCTGACGTAGGCTTGCGTGCTCCAAGAATATTTTCTTAATAAGTGTTACAACGCCCTCCCTAGTATCCTGAGCCTGCCTGAAAAATTACCCAGCAACACCCTCCGAGAATCTCCCCCCTGCTTTCAACTTCAAGGCCATAGCTCCCATATCCCATGGGAGGTGCATATAGCCCCACAACAGGTGGAATACAATAAGAGAATACAGGAACACAATTCTGCTTAGAGACTAGGAAAACGCATACCGGTAATATTTGTCTGCCCATTATGACAACCACCTGGCAAAGTGGCCAGCTTTGTGAAGAGGGTGACCGCCCGGCCGGCTCCTCGACGACTGGAAGGGAGCGCACCCATTCCGCCATATATTGCCCCCCAAATGTCTAGTTCACCCAGCCGGTGGGTTCTGTTCGGAAACTCTGGCGGGGGGCCGAAGCAGGGTTACTAGACTCAGGGTAATAGACTGGTGGGAAAAGACGGCTCGGCGTAGGCCAATGAGCTGCTCAGCTCGTACCGAGCATTAGTCCGTGGCTAGGCGCCCGGCCAAACTACGGAAGAAACCGCTGCTACAACACTTTACCCTCTTTGAGCCTCTCACAAATTCCGCATCAATGACCAACTAACTCCTACTACACTCCCGCGTTCTCAGCTAGAGCAAACCTATAGCTAATACTTAATTGGCCACAAGAGACCCCACACCCCGGATCGCAACAAAACAGTACGGGGAGCGCCTCCTCCACACATTCAGGCTCTCATATTGGTATAGCACAAGCCTCAAGAAGAGTATCCCAACTTAAGCCCCTCGTACAACGTCTTTCACAACCTTTATAGTCCTCAGACTAGGTATCTAAGGGTAACATGCCCACCTATCCTACTGATACTCCAGGGTTTTTTCGTTTACAATACGACCATATCTCCGGGATCTCTCTGGATTTTCTAGTCGACATGGCCACGCCCTACGATTCTACCTCCACAATCCCTATTCTATAAGTTGGAGTGGGATATGAGCAGGAGCCATGCATCAGAGTACGCAACTAAAAACCTATGACATCTCCAATTGACTGACATGAGATAATCGCGAAGACAAGATACCGAAACCACTTCTGGGCTGAAATCAACCCGAGAACGTCCGCATAGCTGTATCACATATGCGCTCTAGGAACCAAATATTCACACTCTACCCAAGGATTCCACGGTTAGTTGACAGAAATTCTGCTCATTGGGACTATTCAAAACCGCGATGCACAGCTGGTGCCGCATATCACAAACACCACTCAGCCTGCACCCATCTCCTGAATGACGTATTTGTTCCCAAGAATCTCATCTCATAAAATGCCCCTCGAATATGCATTTGATGCGCTGTCTTCCCACGGGGCTATGCATGCAGCTCAGATTGAGCTTTTCCTTCTTGGTATGCGGTGTGGGGGTTCTGTAGAATCACACAACGGGGGGTAGCGCGGAGTCTCTGGAAGATCGAACCACCACGGGCAATAGATTTCCCAAAGCACAAGCCCAGAGAATGGTTCTCCCTGCACCAGTCATTACCCCCATCTAATGGCTCCTTGCCGTCACGTTTTCAACCTTTTCTCCACTGAATTCAGTTGGCATAATATTTCGAGTGATTAATCATGATTCCGACTGAAAGGATCCTAGGATACCAATGACGTGTTGCCCTGATGCACCGGACGGACGGCAATATGATATGAGGTCCAAATATATGCAATCTATGCTTCCCCGCAAACACGAGGGAATTATCTGCGCCTTGCTGCAGGCCTAAACTCCCACTTTTATGGGGTTCAGGGGGCTGCAGTCGGCTTTGCAATGGATAACTGGGGGCACCATGCAGAATTCGGTATCGACAACCAATTGCGATGCTCGGAGTAGCCTAAAGCAAATCCAGCGGTCAGGAATCATCACTCGGAACATTTCGAGGGGTATTAAAATATTACCTTAAGTACTGTACAACCCTTCACTGGGTTCCTAGGCGTCTCCCCCGCGATACTCGGCAGTGCCCCTCTCGGCTTGCTTTGTTTGGAGGACTGCTGGTTTATTTTAATCATTGCGGAAGGCTCAAGTGCCAACGCAGAAGTTGTGGTCGACATTCAAATACTGGCTGCTGCCCGTGAATTAGTCCAAAGAACGAAAGAAATTGATGCAATAAAAGGCAGAATCGAATCCAACCAGAGGTTCCATTCAATCACATAGTGTACTCGAGTAGAGGATTGAAAAGTCGCGAATTATTCATTCCATGTATCGTGCCGACCCGATCACTGGGCCAACACCCGCACCGCGCATTCAGCGAGAAACCACCGGCAGTTGCGAACGGAATTCAAGCTTCCCCGCCATACGTTATCTTTAATTTCCGAAAACCAAAGGCGGTGATTGGAAAGCGGGAACCATATTATGATGTAAAACATTGTTCAAAGCATCACAAATATTCCGGGCCGGACTGAACCCAAGCGTCCCCGGGGAAGTGCTTGTACTGTATACGACAGAGGCCTGCTCTCCTAGGACCCTGAGGCTTGGCTGGTGGTACAATCCAGTAAGGTCATAGCCAAACCCGGCATAGCAGCTTTGGTAGCTGATGCCAGTGAAATGAAGTTACTCTGGAAGCTCCTGTCTGCTATTTATCGTCCGCGTGAAAGCAACGGAAAGGGGGGTTGCCTGTGAGGCTCTTTTGCCAATCCCCAATGAGCACCATGCAGCACCCAATGTAACTGTGCAGTCCCTTCTCCCCGGAAGAGACCACCCAAACACAAACCACCATTATTTCCCCGCATGAAGGGTACACTCATGCCTGAAGCTGGGTTCACATTACTCGAGTACCGGAAGCACACGTTCTGGTACGATAGAGCAGCGGTTAACACTATCTCCTTCAACCGTCGGGGGATCGATGAATATTGGACTATCTTGGCATAAATAGATCCTTCTTCTTTTTATTTTTTCTTTCCCCCGGTGTACCCATTCGGGGCCAGACTCTGGAGTTGCTATGTTCGACAATGCTCGCCAGGATGCGCCTTTCGAACTGGCCAGGACCCCAACTAGCGAATGTTTATGTGTGGCAGGCCGCGATGGGAAAATCGGGTGCGCGCTCTGTTACCTGCAGCCTCGCCGCTTTTGCTTGACTAAATAACCCCTCACCTAGAAGATGAGCATCCTGAGATGGCTTGGGCCAGGGTCTCCGGAATACATTACTCGTGCATGTACTAGTACTTGGATGAACTTCCTTTCATAAGTTCGTTCCAGCCAGGAAGAGAGTGGCCAACTGCAACTAAATTTACTTGCATATCGGTTATTCATACCAGCAAAAACTTAGGTTGACCTTAGTGATAGGATTGCAATCCGCTTGGCAGCGCCCTCAATGTAGTAAATTAGTATTGTAAGATGCTTTGAGGAAAGGATACGCTGTATGTCTGGTTTTGGGGGTTGAGTAGAAGCCCCATATCATACGTCCCCCGAAGCAGATGTATGCTGGTACCGATGCCTTCTATCCCACGAGGAGAAGGAAGTTGAAATATTCTCTTGTGGAAAGTCCTGACCACCCCACAGGTGTTGAAAGCTATGGTGCAAGGTTTGGTAAGAGGTTATGGGAGGGATGTTTGAGGTTGGCTTGACCAGCAAAATAGATCCCTGTTTCTTCTGGTTAATGAGCCCCTACCCCCGTACCAGTATGTCTCTCTGTACCCAATTTGTGCCGGTGTACATACAAGTATCGCCTCGGGTCCGATTGCAGCCCACGTCATATGATTGAGGCTCTCCTGTTTTCAGCTTTGGGGGAGGGTGAAAAATGACAGCAGTAGATTAAGCGATGTTTCTGTGAGTGTTGCAGCAGCGACCATAATACCCCTCATTCCCTCAGCCTTGGGATCCCAGAGGGTTTATCATCTCTTCTCCTTCCTTCCTCAACTCTTTCCTCTTGAATGAACCCTTTTTCTTTGTTACCTATCTCCTAACAGTCGTACCTGTATATTTTGAAAGCTTTTTCTTTTCTTTTCTAAGGGGAGCTGCACTCCATCTTTCCCCATTATTCAAGGAAAAGCAAATTATACCCACAAGCGGCCCCCCTTCTCCCCTCCCCAGGAAATACTCATACTGCCCCACTCCCCTCCCCCAGCCGTTTAAAAGCATCAGTGTCTCGCCAAACCCTCTTCAGGGCAGTGAACTCCCCTTCATCTCCATTTACACTCCAGCTTCGAGATGTCGACATACCCTACCGGCGGATATCCTCCAAGTTATCAATATGACGATAGACCATCTGGACGGGATATGCTTCCCTTCTTTGTATCCGGGGAAGGGATAAAACGACAAGTAATTCAAACCGATTTGCCTCGATACCTAGGGAATAATGCGTATTCGAGGCCGGGGCATAACCAGGTGTGTAGTCCCTACCTGCTACCCTTGATGTTCCCAGTCGACTGACATATCGTCGTTTTAGGGAGTTGAGGGTTATTGGTACACCGCTTATAGGCCTCTAACAGATGTATGAAACACTCGCTCTAGTCATTTAAACAAGATTTATACATATCTAACTGTATTCCGCAGGCTCAGATCCAGTCCCTCAAGGTAGACTCCCAAAAGTGGAATAGCGAGCGTGAACTTATGTCCCGCCACTATCCAGGTCGTGACCCGCCTGGTAAGTTCTCTCGCTCCCCCAGGTCTTATATTCAAAACACCGTTTTCTCGAATTAGAAGATTTTGATTTTCTTGCACAGGGTATGAACGATCGGCCACTTTCAGGGATAGTCTGCGCATAAACTCTGATGGGAGTAACCCTGACCATCCATACCCCTCTTTCCCCCCTCCAAATCCGGCCCCACCTTCTACAACCTACCCAGCAACGTACGGCGTTGGACCAGGGCCCGGCTACCCACAGTCCACCACCTCTTATGGCGCACCACCACCTCACCCGGGCGCTGGAGGACTGCCTCCTCCGACTAGTAGTCGTGAACGCTATCAGTTCGTACCAATGCAAGAGGGCGGAAAATGGTACGATCATGAATTGAAACAATGGGTTGTGCAACCCTCCTACAATCCTCCAGGAGATCCACCTGTCTCAGTGCCTAGGCCCCGGCCAGACGATCCCCAACCTGGTGCGCCTGAGGATCCTGACACCTCCTACCCCCGTCGTCCGATGCCACCACAGGATCCTGCCCCGGGGGACCCACAGTACTATCCACCAGGTTCCTATTACCAACGAAATTAGGACCTTTGAAGAAACTTGGAAAGCCACCGTGTGTTTTTTTATCGGGACCCAAAGGTCTTTGCACGCAAAAGTTGCATTACCCAAGTTAACAATTCCATGATTCTGCTCAGCCAACTTTGAGGGGCTACCTTCATCCCCACAACAGCGACTTTCTTTCAATTTTTCTTTATTCCTACCTAGCCTAACCGGGAACCAATTTTCTGGCGGCGCCGGATTTCCATCTCAGCGAACTTCCTTTGGATCCAAGCATAATATTACTAGAAATCCGGACCCGGGTTTGCCTAAGGAGAATCCACCATGAATGCCTGTCCCGGATCCGCTATCCTTGTATAGGACCAGGAGTTCCCCATTCCGCCTCGGAACCATCCATGGACCCTAAGGTGCCCTAAATTCTCTTTGCCATGCTATTTTGAATATCTGGTTGGTCTACTCTCGTTTGGCCAGCCTCTTTTTTCCTGGATGACGGACCGAACGTCCACCAGCCATTTCATTCTTTCGCTACTTCTCAAGTTACCAATCCGTGGACACTTAGTCAAGCAAGAAGCTATGTGCGACGAAGCGGATGAAACCGGGGAGGCTACGCACGATGGAGCAGGTGAAAGCCAGCCTTCTGAACTCTTTTGAAGTCGTGAAGTCGTGGACAGGTCGCGGACATGTTTTCTTTTATACGATATATATCCTCTTTTTTCAGGCCCCCGAGGGTTCCATTGGGTTTGTTTCTATTTCACATTTTAGGATGGCCACTTTGTTCCGGACTTTCCTCCCATCCATTGGAGGAAAGGAATCACGTATCACACAGGCTTCAATGAAGGTCAAGTCACCAGCTGTATTTAAACTAGGATATTCTGGCATCTTGTTTCCTTTTTGTCATATTTCGTCATCCACGCTTTCAGGTCGGGCTCTTATTACTTTGATTCACCGTCACCCTCATCATCGTCATCATGTCTTTCATGGATGGTTTGCAACTATAACCTGTACTTTTTATCACGTTCTCATTTCATTTTCACTTTTGGAGATTCCTCGAACTTGTGATTTTGTATGTTTCAAATATAACACCTGCTGTGTGATGGTGGTCCTCGTGGCTTGTTTTACCCTTGGGCCGGATGTGCGCTGCCACCGGTTTTGCTCGCTCTCACCTGTCTTCCTACTTGCTTGCCCGCCTTCTTGCTGCCTACACATAGTACCTAGACCAGGGGTTGGGAGATCTTTACCATCGGCTATTTCCGTGAGCACTTCAGGGAGAAGGACCAGCGAGAGAAAGAAAGGCCTGGAACCCGGTAATTGTTTTGTTTTTTCCTTCAAACATTCTTGTATAGAGTAGCCTTACCCTACCCAAAATAATTAATCCAGAAAGCGGGGGAAAAAAAGTACAGAGACAGCCAAAGGGGAGAAAATAGAATCAAATTCGTCGAAGGTTACATAATATGATAATCCTGCCCTGCTGCAATCCGTCCGCCCATAAAAACCGCACTTCCGAACCAAACCAAAGAAGAAAGAAACAGGAATGAAGAAATAGGAATGAAAGAAACCGAAGTGAGCCAACGCGCATGCAGCAGAGATGAGGGGAAGGAGAAAGAAATGAAAAAAATGAAATGAAGAAGAAATATGGAAGGATGGAAATGGAAAGGGGGGGAAGATGTGTAATATTGTAAACGGAGAGAAACGAAGTGAAAAGGGAATTTAAATGGACGGAAGGGAAAAGGTATGAATGGATGCAGGGGGGGGGGGTCCCAAGTCGAGAAGGAGCGAGGACGAATTTGGAATTGATAGGATGAAAAGGACTTTCCCATTCGTCCGGGGAAGCGGGGTTTATTCTTGAGGTTGTGATGTTGGGTATATAATCGGAGGATGGGGGGATGCACAGTTAGATGAATGGCGTGGAGGGGAAGGAGAAAGGAAGTTGATAACACATTCATCCAGCCACAAAGTAGTAAAAGCTAAGCGTAAAGCAAGAAATGTATAAATCCCCAAAAGAAAAAGAGAAGCGAAGCTAACTACCAGGGACCAACCCCATCCTCCTCATCCCCGTCCTCCTCCTGTCCCTGACTATTCCCACCCCCACCACCGCCTCCGGGCCCCCCGCCAACACCAGCCCTCCTCTTCCCCCCCTTCCTCCTCTCGACAATCATCTTACTCAGCCCATCCAGACTTTTTGCGCCGCGCATGCCCTCCACCTCCTCCACAGCCCTCCACGCATCCATCCCGGCCCCGATGCGCTTCGTGATCTCCTCGATGATGACCTTCCGCCTAGAATAGAACTTGCGCTCTGCTTGGCTGGTGCGCCACTTGGGTCCATACCTGGCTTCCAGCGACTCGACGGAGGGCGCGCCATTCATGCCCGTTTTCCACTCCTGCCAGAGGTCCACGACGGTGGAGAGCGTTCGAGACATCTTGTACACTGGAATAGAGCCGCCGGCGCCGGGCGGGAGGGATGTGGTGGAGGTGTTGGAGGTAGATGTCGTTAGTTGCGGGGGCTGGGGTTGTTGGGATTGCGACTGGGAGGGTTGCGGCTGCGGTTGGGATTGGGATTGGGATTGTGAGGGTTGCGGTTGTTGGGATTGGGAAGATTGCTGTTGCGGGGGGAAAGTGAGGGCTGCGATGGCCTGTAGCGGTGACTCGCTGGCGTTACTTGCATTCGAGGTTGAGGAGGATTGGTTGTGGTGGTGGTGATGGTGGTGATGGATCGGAGGACTGTAGGGCGTTGGCGGGTTCTGGCTGTTTGGGTTTAGGCTACTGAAGGTTGGGCTGTGGTTGCTCATGTTTGAGCTTGCCGTGTTGAGGGGTGGGGGGCCTCCATTGCTGCTCCCATTGATGCCGTTGAGCCCACTGAGGCCGTTCGCCACCGAGGCTTGAGAATTTGGAGGTGTTGGGGTGTCATCGAATGTGACGATCAAGTGGACGTTGTCTTTCAGAAAGTGCTTTATCAACGGTTTTATGATTGTGTCGCCCCGGTGCGTTTTGAGTTTTGGCGTGCTATGCGGGGGTTTGGAGAATAGGTCTCGGAGGAGGGTCACTAATGTCTAGTTTTGTAGAAAAGAAAAGAAAAAGAGGGAAAAAATGTTAGCGTGTCGATCGGGCTGAGCTAAATTGTGGTGATGGCAATGACTGGTGGAGGCGGTAATAGGGAAGGAGCGAGTAGAACGCATAATCCTATAGTGATGATAACAAACTTACATCCCAATTCTGCACCGCTGCTAGCGGTAAGGCAAATGTTTCTGATGAACCCTGTTCTTGAACCCTCATGAATGGTACGCTAGAACTACTAGCCGCCGGTGGTGGGGGTTGTTGTTGTTGTTGTTGTTGCTGTTGGGGCGTTAGCTGTTGAGGCTGCTGCTGCTCCTTGACCCTACTGTGCAGCGAGAGCGGCGGCGGAGGAGGTGCAACATTAACGGGAGGAGGTAATCTGGGAGTTAGAGAAAGATTCGACGATGCCGAAGTCCTCTGGCGTTTCTGGGGTCGCTCAATATCCTCTCCCGCTGCAGCAGGCGACGAGGAGGACGATGATGGCGCCGATGGTGCCGTTTGTAGAAATGGAATGGGGGAGGAGCTATTGTTTGGCGCGTTGTTTCTGTGGAGGAGTTGTTGCGGGTGCTGTATATGGCTGCTGTGGGGGTGATGGTAGTGTCCATGAGGATGCTGTCCAGACGAAGACATTTTTCGCGGTACGTACGTTCTCGTGTGGGGCGCGGGCGGACTAATGTTTGGACCACGGAGGGGGAGGGAAGTAAGGTGGTGGGGGGGGGAGGGTTGATGAGGCCGGAGCGCTGAGACTGACCGTGACGGGCGGCGACGGAGACGGTGAGTTAGTATGCCGTAGGTTTAGTAAGGCAGGGTGGATGACGGTATATCGTTTATGGTGGTGGTGGTGGTGGTGGTGGTGGTGGTGGTGGGAGGGTAGGTTAGTGGTACTGTAGGAAGGTCTGGGTGGTAGAGCGGAGGTGATTATGGTTGTGATGTGAGTACCGGTAGCTACACCACAGCGTGTAGGTGATAACAGTGGCAGTACAGTACAGAATGGCAGTTGCGTTCCCCCTCTTCGCGGCGGCGGCAACAATAACCAGCGGTACAGCTACCAACAAGGCAGAACGACCTTTCTCCCGCTCTCTTTGCACAGTTTGTACAATATATATCGTGAACGACAATAAGGAATAATAAAAAAAGCGGAAGAGTTAGTTAAGAAGCGATACTACAGCTGTCACTGTATTCTCTCTTTCTCTCTCTCTCTACCAGTATTTCCTCTCTTTCACTCACCCTTCGCTCTCTCTTCCTTTCTCCCCAAGTCTAAAGTGGGGCAACAAGAGAGACACACGCAACGTAGCTTGCCCACCTGGCTCACCACTCGCTCACACAGATCAGATCAGATCAGATCAAGGGAGTGGACACGCCGATAGAGAGACGGAGGAAAAAAATCAAAAAAAGGACTACTGAGGAGCCAGGATGCCCTCTAAAAGCGGAGTCGAGGAGCAACAAGTGATCGAGGTGACTGGGAGGACTGACCCAGAGCGATCGCCTACAGCCCTCTTGGCAAAAAGAAATAAGAAGATCGAATAAAAAGCGATGGAGTCGGGTTATGTAAGAAAACGAAAACAAGTGAAAAAAAGCAACAATAACTGACACCGGTGGCTGTCAAGTGACCTTTTTCCTCTCCTTTCCTCTCAACGGGAGCAAGCAAGCAAGCGCACTCCGGGTGGGCGAGTGGGGGAGAGAGGCAAGTAGAAGAGAGAATATGGCTAGCAAGCGGGGGCGAAACCAAACCGGTGGGAAAGGGTAAAATAAATAAGTAAATAGATAAATGGCCGTAAAATGAGAATCGTTCACAAAAGACAAGGAGGACAAATGGAAAGTTGGAGAAATGGGGAACCACCCACCAATTATTATTCTTATTATTATTACCACTTGTACTCTACCGGTACTGCACAGAAGTGGTATCAGACTGCTACGATACCATAATCCACGATCCGGGCACCCTAAGCAAGAGTAAAAAGAAAAAGAAAAGAAAAAACATTCTGGATTGATCTCCAATTAGTGTGCTAATCACCTTTTCCACCATATATAGGTGGTACAGTACCGTATCTCGGGGAAATCATCATGGCAATTTTTTCGTGGTGGCGGAAGGAGATCAAAAAAGTCACTGACCAAAGTCAAAATGTGTAGACTATACTCTGCCCCTTCACCCTGTCTCCCACGTCAGGGATTTGGTTGATTGATTCAGAGGAAGGGATCTCCATCCATAATTGTGCCCTGTCCCCGGGTCCGGGACCCGTCCTTGCTGATCGAAACATGGGTGAGTGCAGTGAACTGCAGCATGGTATGGAGTAAGTTAAGTAGGTAAGCAAAGCAGAAGAGCTCAACATGGCATTATGTTATGGTCATGCTCGCGGACTACAGGGCGAGTGCAGCGCAGCACAAGTTTATAACTTATTCGTGCCTCGCTACTCCCGCCGTGATCCCACGCCTCGGAGAAATGCACGAGGTCTAGACGGAAGGGAAAACAAAGAAGAAAGATCGAGACTCGCTGTATTAACTCGATTCTGAGTTCGAGTGATGGTCCGTGAATAGGCCAGTATGCGGATGGAAGCAGACGTAGGAACGTTTATGGCAGTGTTTCCCCTAACCAAGTCTCTCCCCCTCGCTAAAAATGGGGGGGGAGAACCGAGGATTGGAAATTGGAAGTTGAGATCTCTCTCCTGTCGATTCGAAAAACACTTTCCATCCATCCATCCTTAGGCCACCAGGGATAGAACTCGCTTACCCACCCATACCTCCTCTATTTCCCTAAAAATCGTCAAAATCCATACACGATACCATACGGCACCCGAAATCGTGACGTGCAACAACACCCTATCCGACCCTTACCCAACTCTACTTTCCACATCCCATCTAAAGCGCACCCCGTGCCAGGAGCATGGGAACACCTTGGCCAAAACGATTGGCCAGCCATGTTAACTGTTCTGCAACAATACGAGCAAACCAGATCAAACCTCCGCTTCCAACACCCCCTGCTAGCGGCTATGCTTTCACTGCAAGGCTCCACCAGATCCCAAGTGAAATAAGTCCAAGTCGAGTTAATTGTCCTGTTCTGTGCATGGTGCGTGCGTCTGGATGGATGGGGGCCAATGGGTGATCTACAATTGACTGACTGTGACGTCGAGTTGGATCGGTTCGGGGTTTAGAGTTGACTTTCCCTTTTTTTGGTGGGATAATGCTTGTCTTCGGAGTTGTTATGGTTGGTGCTTGAATGTAGTTCGGAATTGGGATGCGGATGTTAGAGTAAGGTAGGTAGATGGGGGGTTTTTTTTTCTAAATTATTGCCTTGCTCTACTAATAGTTCATTGTTGTTTTTTGTTGGAAGAGGATTTTTATCTGGGTTCTCAATGTTGTTGTTAGTTAGTGTACTCGTACTGTACCGTGCTGTATCGGAAATTAGTAGAACCACCATACAAATCTACCATCTACTGCTGTGATACTGGATCCCTGACACACGAGGCGAGGCAAGCCAACCAAAAGCTTAATATAACAAACAGACATCGAGGATCTAGACTGCTCGTCATTTCATGCATTTTATTTCCATTCCAGTTCGTCTCACCTTTCCCTTTCCCTCTCCTCTTTCTCTAAAGGGAATTACTAAGAAATAAAAAAACGGAATCCCGACCAATTCCTCCTGTACTTGCCTTTTCAGTACGTTTTCATAGCATCATAACTTAATCCTCTCTTCTCAGCCCTTAACACGATAACCCAGCACCACCGCCGCCATCTTCATCATCATCACAACGAATCTCCCCCCTGTGATGACCATCCCATCCATCCCATATCACCCCAAGCTACTTCCCCAACAATTTTGGAATATATGGCAGAATCCGGAAACCTTCTAGTCCTCTTCCTCCCCCCCATCTAACCCGCCCTGCATCACACTACACAGCCGGTCTCCCGGAGAAAATAGGAAGAGAGGATATAAAAAAAGATCCCAGCTCAGGCACGCACAACCGACCTCTGAAACAGAAAACAAGAACAAGAACGAAACAAGGTCGGAAAACAAGCTCAGTCCTTCAATTTCCTTCTTTTATTTCTAGGCTGAGCAAGGGTGGATCTTCCACACATCAGTCTGCCTGTATTTATCGGGAGTGGTGGTGGTATTGCGCAATTGCGGTATGCAGGTAGGTGAGGTTGATCACTCACTCACTCACTCACTCACTTCCTTCCTTCCTTCCTTCTGATCAAGGGAAGTAGGGAGGGAGGGATGGGGGGTGTCTCGTGGGGATGGACAAGGTAGTACTTTCTAGATTTGCGCTTTCTGTTTTTCGATACATAGCGAGGAGGGTTGTGATGGGAAGGTGCATGCGCACTACTTGAAGAGAGAGAGAGAGATGGAGTGAGCAGAAGGAGAAGAGAGGTTGGACTAGGTCGGTGTTTTTTTCCCGCCGAATCACGAAGGAATAAGGCGGGTTATGGTATTTAGTTTTTATCTACAGTAGTCTTTCCCTTTTATTTTATTTTATTTTTTTAAACCGGAGCGGGCGGGGTGTGGGTGGGGTGGGAAGGATTATAATAATTTACGCGAATTAATTAAACCCCCATTTACTCTTACCGGTTCTGCACGATATCCCAGAATCCTTGGATACCTACTATATCTTTCCCGTACAAGTTACTGCTTCTACATTACCAGACATTGCTTTCCCCCCCACCCACCCGCCCACCCAGCAAGTCGACCACCACCTCTCTCCCCTTCCCCTCCCCTCCGGAGTTTTCCCCATCGATGCCCCAATAGCAATACCACTTCTCGAGGAAAACCTCCGGCTATTCCATCGTCCATCACACATCCACTCACCCACTCATCCACTCACCACAACAATTCCAACATTCACGATTCTCAGATGCGTCGATGACTTGCGCTAGTTTACCCGTTCGCACTCCCATCTGCAGTACACTCGATAGATGAAGTGCCACAGTCCAGCACAGCGTATCGCCGATGAAGTCGAGTCGTGCAGGTCCCAGAAAAGTGCGAGTATTCTATCTACTGCAATAGCGGCGGGACTAACTTACGGATTAGAGTGGGGCGGAGGAGGGGGGGAGGGGGGAACAAGTGGGGATTTCGGAAAGAAGTAGTGGATGAAGGGATGGGTGGATAGATAGATAGATAGATAAACCACAATACAATACGAACAACAACCCTGCTCTGCGTGTAGGTAGGTAGATAGGTAGGCTCTCTCGCGTGGGTGGGTGTGTCACTACATATCACTCGAGCATAGCATTCAAAGCCACATGTACTCGTATCATACCACACAAGATATCATACCGCACTACTCCCCGATGATGCCCTACCCCACCTACCACCGGAATGCCAATCTCGCAAATCGGACATCGCGGCATTTATTCCGCGTCCTGTGCATAATAATTATGTATCGTAGTACCGTCTGCTCAACTTTGCTCCACTTCTGCTTCGCGGTGTAGTAGGTCTATGCGTTGCATCTTGTTGTACTACGGTAGTACTGTACAGTACCGCACTCGTAATGTCGAAGCGTTTTTTTAAGAAAAAGACTGGCGATTGCATATCGCCCAAATCCCAGCAAAAGGGACCAAATTTTTGTGGGATGCTATAGCAGTCTTTTTTAAATAAAAAAACCCCCCCCCCCCTTCGAGATTGCGAGTATGATAGAGAAACTTGCAGGTATGGCACAGTAATAATAAATTATTATTATTATTATAACTATATTATTACGCAGTTTCTCAAGGGATATAATATTCTACGCCGGTTCTGCGTAAAAGTTGGTTTTGGTCTGGCTTGGCCGGCCTGAGTGTCATGAGCGGTGACCTATGGGTGGGGACCGTACGTACTTCCCCTTTCGTCTTCGAGAGGGGTTTGGTGCGAGGATTTGGATGTTTTTTTAGGTTGGGGGTAAGCACCATAGGGGGGGGGAGGGTGAGGCCGGTGGGTTGCTTGCGGGTTTGTGCCGTGATGGGAATGAATGTCTTGGATGTGGTTGATGTTTATCTGCTTGTTGCAATGGATGGGCATCATCGCATCAACTTATTGTTGGATTTTCGTTTCATGTGCTGGGTGGGGGTCAAGGTTAAGGTTGTGATTCTGGGGTGCGTTGGGTGTAGGTGTCGTTATATCTGGGTTAGGCGCGGATCACTGGAGGGATGGGCAGAATGTGGTTCAAAAGGTCAATGCGCAATCCGGCGCTAAGGGAAAGCTTAATGCGATGCCCGAGGACTACCGTACGGTATTTACCACAGGTATTATAGGGGATTTAGAGACCCGGGAGATTCCCGGCGTCCAGGCAGAGGCTTCAAAGACCCAGGATGAACAAAATAATCACAAAAAAGGCCCCCAATGTTACGGAGATGTCCCTAGGTTCTATATGAGATTTATGTTACTTTTTGCTCTAAGTTACATGCTTCTACCCCAAACCTGCGCCAGTAATAGTAGGGGCTGCGCCCCCCCCACTACTTGCTGCCTCAAAGACCAAGGCGACACCACTACATATATATCATTAGCATGTGCTCTAGCCCCCACAATTCAAAAGACAAGGTATTCAAAAAGGGGGACATACTCATCACCAGCCGTAACAACCCTCTCTGGAGTCTGTACAAACCCCAATACACCACCTTGACCTTCAGCAGCATTCCCGCCCAGGTGGCCTCTCCAGCATGACAGTTCAGTCCCGGCACGGACATCCCACCGCCGCACTGTGCCGTCGACACCACAACTAGTCAAAATCCACCCATCCGCCTTTACAAACTCTACTTTGACAACGGCCTCGAGGTGACCGCCTTCCTCGCCGAGGGATTTCCGGACTGGGTACCCGCGGCCAGCGTCGTAGATAACGATCTTTCCGTCCACTCCTCCAGATGCAAGTAGCGGCTGTGTAGGGTGGAAACTGAGTGACTCAACGCTCTCGGTGTGTGTATGTAACGCTGCAAGGATCTGGCCTGCTTGGCCACCGCCAGTTGATCCTCCGCCCCCAGCCTGCGGTCTTCCAGCGGTCCTGCGTGCCCCTGCGGCAGCTTGTGAAGTGGGCATCCCAACAACACGCATTTCCCCTGTCGCCCCGCCAACGACAGCGACAGAGCCGGAGGGGCTCACAGCAACGGAGTAGAGCCCCCCCTCAACCGCAAATCGTTGATCCACCGCCGTCAGCGCAATGACAGACCTTCCAGCGTCCACATCCCAAGCGTAAAAACTCCCATCTTCAGACACCGTCACCAGTAATTCCCCATCCGAAGTCCACACACCCGCAGTGCACGACGCCGTATGCGAAGTGAACGTTTGCTTAAACGTGAGTTTCCCCGCGCTAGCATCGACAGAGTAGACCCACACAGAGCCGTCGTTCGCGCCTAGTGCGAAGGCGACCTCGCTCGGGTGGGCGGATATCCAATTCACCTCTTCCACCTCCTGCGCCTCGTCCGTCATTCCCCAGTTCTGCGCGGCGTCGTAGACTTGCAGTTTCCCGTCCAGTCCTCCCGTCACAGAGAATTGACCAGCCTGTCCTAAGAACGCTGCTGCGGAGACCGAATCCTTGTGTCCTTTGAGGTGGGCGATGACTTTCCCCTCCCTCGGGACTATCTTGGCTTCCTCCGGGTCGGTAGGAACCTGGTCTGGCGTCCATATGTACGCTACGTCATCACCACCGCCGGTGAGGAATATGGATTTATTGGTTGGGTGCGCGGCGATGGAGAATATGGACCCGCCGTGTTTGTCAAAGTAGGCCTTTGCGTCGTTTACCAGGTTCACTTCCATCGGCTCGTCGCCATCGCTGTCTGAGCCCATGGGTACATCGCTGTCCGCATCCTCGACGACTTCTTCGGCTTCATCCGGGTTGATTATTGTGGCCTCTTCCGGGTCTTCTGTGTGATCTGTATTTGCGTTTGCTGGCATTTTTTACCGCTTGGAGGGGGAGGGGTGGGGGGAGATAATTAGCGTGGGGTAGGTAGTCAAGTATACAGAGCTGGTATTTCGGGGAGGAGCGGCGGGGCAATTGTTGATCTCCAGAGCCGCAATTTTTTTTCTGTGACAGCGTTGCCGGATTTGGTTGATTCGTTCCTAAGCAAGGAAACGGTTCCTCGTTGAGATGGATGCGATGGGTCTAGGGTCACTTTTTTCCCGTACAGTTCAAATTCGGTGCACGAAGGAACCCTAACCTCGATCTTCGCAGCTTCATAACGAAAATCCAGGGCCCCGTCCATATATACCTCTTTGTTAAAGGAACATCACGGAAGAAATCACATCTTTACAGATTGTTCTCCCCTCTTCTCCGAGGTGGAGGCGAATTTAGTAAGCAATGGCTTATAAATGTCGGACTTAGGACGCTGAGAAATACTAGTACTGATACAATGATTTGGCTGAGATCAACAAAGACAACAATTATTGTGGCTGTTGGAATTAGGCTTTCGGATACGCACTCTACGCATTAGAATACGACAAAGCCGGTCATTAGACCTTGGTTCCAGTTTTCTACTTTCCAAGCTGGACTTACTGCATTTGGCTTTTTCCCTCATGTTACCGCCCAATCTGTCCACTGGTTATGCAATTCTGTTCTCACTTGTTTTCTCTTGTCTTCCAAATTGTTTCCTTATCTTCTTTCCTACTGCGGATATATGTTGCTGTTTCACTGTATAAATAGTAGGCCTCCCTGGTCCTCTGAGATTGAATGAAGTTCCTAAGTATCTCTCGCGCGCACAGGTTTCCGGTATACGGCTTGACAATTGAACCGTTTTCCAATAGTGGCGAATACTGTTATGCGAGTGCTCGTGTATGATAGGAACTTGAATAGTAGCCTACTTTAGAGATCTGTACAGTAACAGATCGGGACCCCCGAATTGCGGTTCGTCTAGAATGTTATGATTTAGGAGAGGTGGGATAGCGTGCCTGGAGGGGGGGCGAGTTTAGATCAGGAGCGAGTGTCCCATACAATCCATACAAATTAGCTGCAATTTCCTGGTTTTCCTATAGGGCGCTCGCTCCGGCACGTTACCACAAATCATGATACTTGTAACTTAGGTGCAACTTAGAGCCTCATCTTACCGGCACTTGTGCTAACTAACCCACGGCACCTGCCCAAATAAAAGGCCTCAAACTTAAGCATTCTCCCTTTGATACAGCATCCCCTATATCATAACCCTTCCGTTACCCCAACTCCTTACTAGGCTATCATGCGGGGCCCTTCCCCGCTGCACTCAAGGCTCACCTTTAGGCCTACAAGAAATATGCGCCTCATGAAGTCTGGTTTCTAGATTCGGTGACCCACCCCAACGGAATAATAAGGCTGAAAAAAACTAAACTACCGATAGTAACGATATCAAAGGACGGAGGGGGGGGGTATCCTGCGGCTGCCATACAAGTATGCTCCTCGTTGTGTCTGCTGGTGTGCGGTAAACTACAAGACAGGCGGACAGGCGTCCTGGAACAGATTGGCAAAAATGGGGAGCGAGGATGCATGTTCTACCGCTTACTGGAATGAAAAACCTAAGACAGACAGCAGTATTCGTGGACATCACTGGACATCACTGCCGTAGTATGACACTGCAGTCAGTTCAACCTAATCTGCAGAATATCGAACCTTACACCAACAACTCACAAATAAAAATTAAAAAACTAAGAATTAGTGTAGAGGGAAAAACCTGAAGATCCAGAACTCTAGAAGAACCGGCTATCATCGCATCAGGTTTAACTTAAACCAGGTCTAAATTAAGAATTAAGTCGGACCTTCTTTTGCTCAGGGAAGTAAGTCTAGAGCTACACAAGTAGCGAAAGCAATGCGAGGTTAAGTTATACTCGAGTACCGTACAGTGACTTGCCAAATCTAAAGTTTCTGGCACATGATTTACCTTCTAAAAAGCCAGCAAGGTCAATTAACTCACTTGACCTTCTCACTATCCGGAGTACATTTTAGGATATCCGACTCCTTAACCACGCCCATCTCCTATCGCTTCATGTAATTGTAGGAACCTGGATGAACAAGGGGGAATGGATTCTAGAACCCTGGTCCCAGCTAAGATCGGCGTAATGCGGTATGCGGGGTGGGATGGTACGAGCGGAACAACCTCGCCAAGGGGGAAGAGAGACACACAGAAACGTACTAGTATAGCACAACGCGTGTGGGGCAACGGCGGGGTTGCAAACAACAGGGTCCAACATCACGATATTGAGCTTCTTCTTCTTGGCTGAATTGGCTTCCCCTCTACCCACACGGGAGGTATTATTCCGTCCGACGTGTGTAGCACCTGTAACTTCCCCATCCTCATCCTCCTCCTCCTCCTCCTCCTCCTCCTCTCTGCACTCCAATTGAGCGCAGCACAATGCTTAGATCGGCACCCCTCCTCCTTCGCGGAGTGAGAGCTCTGCCAAGGCCCAGCAGGTCCCCCACTTTAAGGCCAACGGCACGCTCAATCTCAACAACTTGCCCCCTACGAAAGGACGACGGTGAGACCAAGCTCGGGCAATTCGCTCGCACAGATCCGTCCATCACCGTGGAGTACCCCGCCGAGAAGGATATGCCCTCGAGCAAGCCTCCATGGAGGTACGGGCAAATGCTGAAAAGCTTTTCCCTGGAAGGGAAGGTCGCAGTGATTACTGGGGGTGCTGGGGGGTTTGTCTACTGTTTCTCTTCGGTGGAGGGAGAGAGGAGAAGGAATGACAGCTAATAATAGTGGTGGGATTGTTGTGTAGATTGGGATATGTGATGACGCAGGCACTTGTTGAGTTTGGAGCTGATGCTGCGATTGTGGACTTGAATGGTTTGTGCCCTTCTCTTGAGAGATTGGAGTGAAGGGAGGTGAGCTGACCTAGCAGCGGTTGTATGTGAATAGGTGAGCAAGCAGCAAAGTCGGCCAAAAGCCTCCTAGAGCATTTCAAGAGTGAGAATCCCGACGCCAAATGGTTAGCACCTCCCCCTCTCATTCCTCCCTCCTCCCACTAATACCCACCTCCTCACAGCCTCCCGAGAATAACTGCCCACACATCCGACGTCTCCTCCCCAACCTCCATCCGCTCCACCATCTCGGAAATCCTCGCACAGCACAACTCACACATAGACGTCCTCGTAACCTCCGCCGGCTTCACCGAGAACTTCAAAGCGGAGGACTACCCATACGGCCGCATGCAGAAGCTCTGGGGCGTGAATGTCGACGGAACGTATCTCAGCGCTATGGAAGTCGCAAAACACATGATCGAGCGGAAGCGCTCCGGCAGCATGATCTTCATCGGGAGTATGAGCGGGAGTATCGTGAACGTGCCGCAGCCGCAGGCGCCGTACAATGCTTCGAAAGCCGCTGTTAGACATTTAGCCAGCAGCCTAGCCGTTGAGTGGGCGCCACATAGCATTAGAGTCAACTGTATTTCGCCTGGGTATATGCTTACCGCTTTGTACGTGTCCCTCTCCCCCCTATGAAGGGATCGCGTGCTAATAGTCAACAGGACGAAGAAGATTTTGAATGACAATCCGGACTTGAAAGCCAAGTGGACAAGCCTAATTCCCCAAGGGAGGATGGGTAACCCGGAGGACTTGAAGGGTCCGGTTGTGTTCCTGGCCAGCGAAGCAAGTAAGTACGTTACTGGAGCGGACCTAAGAGTTGACGGTGGTTATACCGTTATTTAGTTAGTCTAAATCACTCTGAATTGTGCTGTAGTAGTATACGTATGAGCTAGCATGCCGGTGGGGGTATGCATAATGTGATGATGTTTATGACAGTCTTGATATATATGCCATAGCCGAGCTAGGTTTAGAAACATACAAATAGATCGACTTATATTTTGGGCTCTATTCGGGTCGATTTTCTGCCTGAGAAATTGCAAAATGCAGGCATTTGTTTCTCTAGTTTATAATCACAGGGGCTCACTCGAATACCCACCACCTGCTACTCATATGTTGGATGTCGTCATCCAACCTACAAGTGATTATGTCTAGAGAAGTGCTTACATGTCGCAGTATGAGATCTATGAGAGCTTGTACTCAAGGGACGTGTTCCCCCAGCCGGGAAACAAAGCAAGAGAGGACCATTCGTCAGGGTCCTCACTTGCCTCTGGCTACGACACCTCAATCCAGAAAACCATCCCTTCTCTTTTTACCCTTAAATAAGATTCTTTGTACTTCTGTGACTCCCCAACGCAGATATATCCACTCCCTGATCTCAAATATCGGAATAGGATACTTTTCTCTTAATCCCCTTAGAGGAAGATTTTCTACAACGAGTGATATTAGGTGTTCCTAACACCTCCCTAGCAGTTCAACAATATATTAGAAAGTAACTCCGGACGACTGCTTCATCCCCATGCCCTAGAGGGCGAGGGAAGCACACTAGGGGCCTGGTTTCCTGCGATCACCTCTAAAACAGGCCAAACAGAGCGAGGCCACCGCCGTACTCGCGCTGGTGAAAGGACTCCCAAGAACCAACCATCCCCCACACGCAAGCATAAAGGTATGATACATAGCCAACAAATCGCCAATTGAAAGAGCTAAAGGCGAACCCCCACCACCACCACTCATCAAACCGATACCACATAGCTCCATTGGACAGAGACTTTCACATATGCACGCCCTCATCTCCCCCACCCAACCACCTGCTCACGCACAACCACCCTAACCCAACCCCACCCCACCCCCTCCACCTCAGATCACTCGCGCCAGCTTTGTCTTTGCAAACAAATGAATTCAGCAAACCCACTTCCCTCCCCTCTTGCCTCCCTGCCTACAGCATCATACAACGAAATTAAAAAGCAAGAGGATAAGAGAGAGAAAAGATGCCAACTCATAGCCAGCTGACCAGCACAACAATAGAGCCTCCCCCAAATCGCTTATCGAACCCCCCCCCCCCCCACTCCCAAGGTCGTACAGGAAAGGAAGAAAGGGTGGCGCTTGAACAAATAACCCCCTTCACCATCGTATTCCCCCACCCCCACCCTCTTCTTCCTCTTACTCCACCACAGTACACCTTAATCCAACACCACTACCCTTCGCTGCCACACTCTCGCATCACCATATTGCCACACAACCACTCAGCCCCCACCAAAAACCCAGGACATCTTCCGATACTTCCTTTCCCTGGAATATGTATCCATCTCATCAGCGCTCGTTCCATGCAGCTTCCTACAACGAGCTCTGAAATTATCGCCCCTCGTGAACTCCGAAGTAAGTCTGCAGCCCTTCACTGGGTAAGTCGGTTCACGCCCACCCCCGGTATGCTTCCTAGTTGCCCTCTAATGTCGTTCCATGTCCGTCAGGCGTCAAAATGCCACTCCACAACATACGGTGTCTACTCTATGTATCTATAATACATGCCCCGCTTCAATCCTCGGAGATAACAAAACCGAGCTCCGGAACCCGTCAAGGGCCCCCACCCCAGTCCACTTTTCCCCCTCTTAGACCGCTGGCCCACGGGGCGGGCAGACTTTAATGCTTAAATATTGCACGTATGACAGTAGGAGATGTACTCGAGTACATGAGCCCTCGCCCGCACGTGATGTTTGTCTGCTGTTGGCTGTGGGGGCAACAAGTGCAGTATTCCTCAAAGCAGCGGGGTATGTGAAGGGAACTTTGAGCTTGGGCAAATATTTAGAGGTACCATAGATAGTAGATTGCACACTTTGCTTAGGTTTGAGAGGGGGGTGGTACCCAAGGCTTGTTGAACGCTTTCAGTACCGAAGATTATTTCTCTTTCTCAGTTGACTTAAGTTAACCTGTGATAGTGCATGCCCGGGGTTCCCGAATCTCACTTTCGTGGTTCTCACTTTCGTGGTGGTTTCCGCATGGAGAAACAGATTCTTTTGTCTCAAAAGTATTTCCGTTGATATATTATACGAGATAGTAGCGGTAACAATAGAGTACTGTGCAATGCAGCAAGGATGAGTACATTATGCATAGTGCTGTACAGTACTGTATAATTATGAGGTGAAAGAAGGGCCGTAATATAAATATGACTACAGCCGGCACGGAGTAGCAGTCGAAAAATATCGGTAACTGACACAGTTCGGGCACGAGCTGGTGGCCAACCCCCCACCGGTAACATTTCCACCGCCAGATACCCGACAGTACGGTAACAGCCCCCCCCCAGTCGCATTGAGAAAGTCACGGGTCGTCCTATCATGGATAATTACGTGACGGATATAATAGAAGGTGACTTTACAGACTCGGACGTATTAACACTGGGGTTTAGAACATCCACAAGTAGAGATCCTCTACCCTAGAAGTACCGTAGTTCATCACGTAGCAGTGTATTTATTATACCCAGAATCAACATGACACCACCGAATTAATAAAATAAAATAAAACGGAAGAAAAAAAATCACCCTCCCCTGCCTGCCTGCCTCCCCGGCCCCGCCCCCGCCGCCAATGTCTCACCGTATGGCAAGAGATACCCAATATGACGACCGACATGTCACGAAGGAATCCGCGGACCGCAAAACCTCTCGAAATCCATTCATCCACCCATCTCCCGCCAGCCCAGCCCAGCCCAGCCCAGTACTGTACTGTAATCTCCGGATCCAAAGACAAGACAAAAAAACTCCTGAGAAGGATTTGGCCTTCTCCTTTCCCGACACAGTCCAAGATCAGCCCCCACCAGGATAGGATGTCCGTTGGTGGAATTCGCGAACTCCGCTCAAACTTTTTCAAACTAACTGTAAACCCTGGGGGGCTGACGGGCTGATTTCCGCTGGGTGATCTGATATGTAGTGCAATTCAAAAAGTAATTTTACGATATTCTGGAAGGGAGGGAGAGAGAGAGGGAGGGAACATCGGAGTTTAATTACTTCGTGGCGGCGCTAAGGACGGGGTGGAAGAAAAGGAGGCGGCAAGGAGCGATGGGGGGGGTTTGTCATGCATACGATAAGTACAGTAAGGCACTTCCTCCCGGCCACAAACCTTTTCCCGAAAACAGGGATCAATGTGTGGATTGTACCTGAGCTCCCATATCCCACAGAAATACTCGAGTATATTATCATAATAATAATACAAGTATTATCATACTCCCCCCTGTTTTGTTTTTCGGGTACGAGTCCCAGTGCTCGTGGCAAGGGGCGAGGAGGGTACGGTAAGGCGCAACCACGTGGGTGGAAATGACGGCTTTAAAGGAAGAAGGGATGTGAGGAATGTGGGGCAAGATGTCGGGGAAGTAAGCGTCGATTGGCTCCCAGCTACCACCACCACCACCACCACCACCACCAACCACCACCATGACGAACCAATTCTAGTAGAAAGTGGGGACGAAGGATGTTGTCCCGATGAGATGTCCTAAAAGCCGAACTAGAGGAAGAAAGATGCTGGCGCAAGGCTTCTCTTGTATTATATCTCTATGATATAGCGGCCAACTGGTACCTGATTGCCGGTTTTAGGTTGCTATGAGCCGCTGTGTTTTGTTGGGCAAAGCCCACAAACCCTCGCTTTCACTCTAAGACTGTTACTAATGAGGGGACAGGCATGGGCGACCAATATTAGAACCGGGTCGAAAAACTAATAATATTATCATAGAATTATAAATGCACTGTCACATGATCTGCTAGCTTAGTCAACATAGTTAAAATCTTATATATAAAAAACAGAGCAATAAAACAGAGCAATAGGAACATGGATCGAGAGTTTGAAGAGGTTATAATAATAATTCAGCAACTACAGTATACACATAAGCCATACGAAGCGAATATAAGTAATTTAGCACCCATATCAGCACTCTCATTTAATATAGTAAATATGGTTTGAGAAAGGTATAACGTGGTTGAAAGCCCGGCTAAAGAGGCTTGACTTAATGGGTCAAATCAGAGTTAATCTTATTTTTAATTTTCATATTATCGTATACGAGTACAGTAACACCAGCTCTCAATACTGTCGTGATTAACTTCAACAATAGCGAACTCCCCCTATATCATACCCGTAGATATCTAGACAAAAGCCTTGGTATTCTGTTACGTATTCCTTTCGCCAATTCGCAAATTTTTTGAGGCGCTCCCAGCCGCAAAGGGTGTCAGTTGATCCTCAAAATCGCCCCGAACAGGAGTTGCTTCTGTTGATGCTCTTGGAAACAGTCTGTCTCACCACCCCATAATATTACAACAACAACAAAAAGTTACACCATAATATCATTTACCGCCGAAAGCGGCAGGCATCCTTACTGTAACCTGGGAATTGTGTTTGAAGGAAAAAATCTCCGTATTATGGACGAACAGACAACCCCCCCAGGGCAGGCCACCGGAAGATCTTATGAATGGGGCGGGCCGATGTCCGGGTGTCAGCGCAACCGCCAACCTAGCTTGCCTCGCTCTCCAGGCGGATAGGTCGTTCTAGAAAAGACCTAGAAGGTAAAAAGCCATCGTACAACGGCACTTTTCTCCGGCAATTATTTCACTTACTATACAGTTCGTATGCCTTACGGTTCGTCGTGGGGGCAATATCAGGCAACTTTGCTGGAAATACAGTACCATTCCAGCGCGGTACGAGTGCCCACACCCCAGAAATCGCACCAAAACCTAGCCGGGGTGAGTGAGACTTTGGACCAGAAATCTCCTGCCGGCAATTGAATAGCGGTCTGAGAAAGTCACCGGCAGGCCCCTTGAGCTGGGCCACTGGAGATAAGAACCGATAGCACCGCGGAGCTTGACCCAGGGAGATCTGCCCTCTATCGCGCCTAACGGTTCCAAGTCAGGTGCGCTCCATGCGGAGAGCGGTTGCATCAGCTTTGGAGACAGCCTTAGCTAATTAAGACTGTGCGAAATGGAGCATTAGCATCAGTGTTTATAACTGTTACACACTGTATACAGATAGGATCACATGGGTTCTCTCACATCAGCTACTCTCTCAAGCCATATTAAATACAGCACGAGTATCGGATACCATTGAATGCGGGGATGACCCAAATATTTAGATCCCCACACTCGTATAAGTTGTTATATGAGGGGGGCGAGTGCGGCTTGTTCCTCCGACCTGCGGACCCCGGCGACACTAAATCCCGAACTAGATGGCCCCACTTCGAGTGTGAAATAACGTCAGATAGAGATTATTTGTAGGGCAAGATTTCATGGGCACCATGAAAGAAGTAGAACACTCCCGGTAATTGGGAGAAACAGATGCTGGGATTTTCGGCTAGGCTCGGCAAGATGCTTCCTTTTGCTCCCCAATAGTACCGGTGCGGTATCCGCCAAAGAGCTAGTCCTTCAGGCAACCGACACCAGTTGGTGGTAATGAGCCCCAATATAATGAGTCGCAAGCAACCTAAAAAGTGCCCAAGCCAAGTTCCCGCCTCACCTCTCACCCGCCCATGCGGTTGGGGAGTCCGAGCACGAGGTCCGGATACTTTTGCCAGGAAGACGAAAGCTGATACGGCTCTTGAACACGCCATTACCTCGGTAACACAGGTGAATAGCCAGGGCAGGGGTATTAATGTTCGGGATTGCGAAGTATTGCACGATGCTTGCACATGGGAGTACTCCGCGGACCCTGACCCAATTAGAACTCACTTTACCGCTCGCGCGGAGTCCGAGTGAGTCTATGTGATCTCAGCAGCCGCCATCCATCCCTCCCCCAGACAGAACCCTCGGAGGTACAGACGCCCTTATACCAGTGGACAATCATGTGGTTTGTTCTAAGGAGATCGATACACGGACACCAATCGCTCCCATATTGATGACAACTTCGCTACTGGTAGTAGTCACCTGTCCACTAGAACTGTTCATTAGAAGGAATAAAGTCTCAGCACCCCCTACTGGCGCTGTACCCCAGGAGTTCTTGGGGACAATTAGTATATCGAATAACCTGGGGCTATTTTCTGTAACTAAGTGGCCTAATGCTGTGCCGCAGCCTAAGGAATTCCAGGCTCCCTGCGAACCAAGCCGTGACAGGATGGCTACTTCTTGAAATGGGCCAACAACAATACTCCGGCGAAACCAAGTCGTTGGATAAACGACCATTTGAAGTGTTGCAGGTTCAGAGCCTCTTCCCCGCACCTACCCACCCCATGGCATATAATCTGCAAATCAGACGATCCTTGCTTGCTTTTGTCGCCCTAACCCTCGTGATCTCGGGGTTGACGGCGGCGGCGCAGATTTCTCCCATGAAGGTTTGTTTCTCCCTTACGGCTGACGGCTTCTCTAGAGAGCAGGATGATTTCCTCACTAACGGCAAAAAAAACTCCTAGTACACCACGTGTCAAGTTCGTGATGGAACATCAGTGTTGAGATGTGCGCTGTTAGGGCTTCCTTTTTCCCCCGCATTTCCCTCTCGCGTATGATGCCTAGAGGCTGAAATGTTCTGAAGACCATCCATTCGAGTTTGAACCGGCCAAACCCCCTCGCCCTTGTGCCCCCAGTGCTACAAGAGCATGACACCGAATACCCAAGTGATTTAGTCCGATAGGTCAACTCATGAGGTCCTTCAAAGACTGGTGGATTGTATTTACGGTAAGGTAGCCGCCTCTCGTTCTCAACCCGGATATATCCCTGACTGTGGTTTATTTCCCCGCTGTTGGTGCCTTCTCCTGCAGCCTGATGTTCATCTGACCGCTCTTACACACTATGTGGGCACAGTACATGATTAGTTAAAAGTACCGTATTGTTTTCTAACCACATATCGACGCTGGATTTGAACTGTTGTCCCCATCTCCACAAATCTGCATGCCCCTGGCCATTCGATTCGATCGGGCACATATTTTCCTGTGACCCAGAGCCAAAACGACCCATCGGGCGATAAAAATATACTATATATATAGTGGAAATGCGCTCAGAGTGAGGTTGGGCGAAGGATCACGAGAACATGCCGTTACGCCTTCGAAACCTTTGTCAGATTAATAACTCTCATGAGAAATCAATTGGCTACCAGTGTAGGATACCCATGAGTCCTCAACCTGTATTCCCTCCAATGTGGCGATCGGGACGCATGGGTTCCGTTTCTCGACCTTGTCGTACTTGTACCGTACTTGCCAATCCATAAAGTATCCAGGCACCTTGGCTCTGGTCGACACACCACCACAGCGCAAAGCGCCCTATACGTCATGAACCGGCAAGTACTGGACGAGCAGTCTCTTGCTCAGCTGTGGGCAATTATGGCAGAAGTCAGTACTTAACCAGAAGTAAGCCCAGCGAAGGTAACCGGAACTCAATATGAGTATTGAGAAGTTATGAGGCTCAAGCAATGTTTGGCACACTGTTGCCGCATCGGTGCAAGCAGCGTGACACCAAAAAAAAAAAGTTTGATGAACTACGGTAACTTTACCGAGGAATCCGGCCATAGAGCTACCCCACTCACATGAAACATGGAGAACCATCATGGGGCCGATCTTAAGATTCGGTTTACCGAGGCCTTCAAGTTCTATGAGCAAGCCCGGTGCGAAAAGGGCCAATACCATAGCCGTTCAATCAATAAAAATCCCAACATTACCCTGGCAATAGTTCAGCTGCTAAGCTACCGGATGTAAGTCTCACAGCACTGTGCCGCGCCGTATTGCCTACCGCGAGCTGGCCACTGGTAGGATGCTACATGAACTGAGTCTGGTACGAGTAGAGTTAACCGGTGCCCGAACTCCAACCAACCCAACCTCCCCCCGCGGCAAAACCACACAGCGCAACCCACAGGGGCACTCAGGCTCGGAGGTGAGTTCCTGACGATTTAGATTCTTGTTGGCTCGGGCCTAGTGCTTCCTGCACCTTTGGACTTCCAAAGTGAACGTGTATTGAAATTTAAATAAGCCACCTAGTTTAGAAGGGATACCCGGAGATCGAGGGTCTAGAGTTCCAACCTGCTATGATACGGTACAACAGGGCTATTAGATCCCTGACCTGTTCAAAGTAGTTCCAACTGCCGATCGCCCTAAAGACGGTCTCGGCCCGTTCAAGAGGAACGTCAACTGAGCTGGGGATGTGGGGAAACTTATGGCAGGTAACAAGGGGGGCCGGATACTTTTCTTAGAAAAAGCCGCTGGGCGGGCTGCCCCCCACAACGTCAGGATTGCAGTGTGATCAAGACCGGTACCATACTATGGTAAGAGACTGCTGTAGCCGGAGCAGGCGGACGTTCATTCTGGCTTAGTAATAGTATGTTAGTTTTCCAAGAGTGGCCATTTTATAGGTTAATATCTTGGTAAATATCTATTGACAAGTTTTGCCAAGGAAATTAACGGCAATTAACAAGTCTAGGGCGCATCCCTTGCTCCTACAAAAATTTGACCTGCTCCTAAACTCCAATATCTCAGCGAAAGCACGAGATGTTTCTATTTTATCTTTACCAATACATAGAGGACTATCCACTCTACCCCCTAATAGAGCTATAATTCTCAAAGGAGTGGTGATTGAAGGTCCTTTGGTGGTTGAAGATGGGCAACGTTTTCCCCGCCAAGTGCTCCGGTGACAGACGCCTCTTACCATGCTCGAGGGATGTGAAAGCATGATACCATTCCATACTACCGTCGCACCGGCAGTCTAACTCTTAGCCCTTAATAGTTAGATATCATTACGGAATCGATTTACGGTACATTATCGAGAAGGGGTCCGTTCAAACCCCTTACCTAAACAAACTCCTCGCCAAAATGGTTTGTGCTAGTAGCAGAATCCACGGTGTGCACTCCATGTTGTTGTTGAGACGGCAATCAGACCACAAGGCGGAGAAAACGAACGAGAGAATATCAGTATGTTGGCCTGCAGTCTCAGCAAGGGGTGGGCTGCTCCGAGCTATGTGTGCAAGATCTTGGAGAAGCATCACAGAGAGGAAGTGCAGTTCCAATATACCGGTGGGGGAGGTGTACGGTGGTTGCCATTTAGACGATGTAGAGGAAAGGGTTGTGTGCATCGTCGTCGGAGCGAGATGTATTTTAGGCATAGAGCTTTGACGGCATCAATAATCATTGCCATTCAGAGCCCAATGAGATTGCCGATGTGCCAAAAAAGAAACGCCTGGATATGTGGTTTCATTCGGAACTGAACTAGTTATGTTGGTGCGCTCTTTCTTTTTAGAACTTGCTCTACCTGCAAAGGTTTCCGCAGTCATTTTACTTGTACCATCCAAATAGAAAAACAAAGAATCCCATAAAATATGGACTGAACGTAGATAGGGTGGGTAAATGGGTAAATGGGGTTCATGGAGGAGGACTGGTCACTCGTCCCGAATTAGCAAGACTGGTTGCACTCAACAAACACGAGTGGGCAATGTGCCATGATATCGCGGTGCTCAGTCAGACGTGGCCGGATACGAGAACATCAGGCTTTACTAGAGAGGGGGTACCATTCACAGCCGAAGAGCTATATAAAAGGCGAGGGGGAAGATATCGGGTGATAGCGGGTAGGATGAGCAGAAACATCTACTCAGAGTATTCCTCAATGATCCCAACACTCTCGACCATGGTGCTTGCAGAGTAGTGTAACTTAACACTGAAACAACTGTCAAAAAAGGTAAATGAAAGTGTTTGGCGATAACTAGTCGATAGTTGTTGACTGAGGGCGGACAACCAATAATTACTGGTAACAATATGGAGGACTCTTCGTGGTAGATCTCCTTGCCGAAGTTTAGAGAAGCCGATGGACCACAGGCTATCAGCATAATTGGACACAAGGACAGAACTTCATCTTGCCAAGAGCTGCAGAAGGGCATCTGGGCCCAAAGTGTGCATTGGCCCCCAAACTTGGAATCAAATCGAATCCCAGCACCGTGGACCTGTCGCCTGCCGGGTTCCCACCCATGCCCGTCTCCAACTCCACGGCTGCATCTATCTGGTCTCCCGCACCTGTGCCAGATTCGTGCCAATTCTCGTGAAAGTGCAGCCAAACAGAGCCTGTCCTGCCCGGCATGTTGTGTATTGTCAGGGCCGGAATCTCGGCCCAGAGTCAGGATTGTTGAGGAAACAGAAAAAACCACGAGGGAAAGGACAAGTATCAATTCAATTGCATCATGACTACCACATGTAGCCAACATACTCTCAGTATCTCTGCCCTTTTGATCGACTTCACCAGTACTGGAGAAGCATCCAACCCGTGGAAAGGGGGAGGTAAAGGAGAGACACGCAGGAGGAAAGAGGAGGAGAGGGGCGGAGGAACAAAGGGAGGGGATTAAACATCTTTACGCCTCGTTTGTGAGCCTGTACATCCAATCCGCTCCCATCTAAGCCGGGCATGGGCTCTCTGTCTACTGTCTCCTCGATTGATTTGACCCAATCCTGCATTCAGCATCGTCAGAGTCGGTCGGTGTGATTACTATGAAAAGAACAACCCACCCGCCCTCGTCCTGATCTTCTCTTCCCCATGTTCTACTAAAACCACAGCATGCCCCCCTTTTTTCCGCTTCGGATATCTCCAATCCACATACCGGTACTTCTCAGGCCCCGTGGATATCCCCGCTTCTCTGCGGCTTCGACTCGTCACTCGCTCCTATCTCTGCGGGCTCAGTATTTGCAATCAGCCTTACGGAATCCCCTGCCTGCTTGGTAGCTACACATTCGGATTCTCTATTCACTTCACTGAGGCCAAGGAGTCATCTCCTATTGCATACGTGGGGGCAAACACAAAAAAAAAAGTTCACACCACCTCTTCTTCCCGAGATATTGGTGGAAGAAAAATAAATATACATCCCCTTCTCTGCCTCAACCATAAACCACTCATTACAATTGATTGGGTATTTTCTGTTAAAACAAACAAAAAAACATATTTATTCCATCTATTTCGGCGGACTCCACCGCAAACAGCTATTTTCACCCTCTGACTAACTGGGACTCACGTGGACTCGTTCTGTTACGCGAAATCCGCGGCATTTTATTTCTCATTTGATTCGTGATAGTTGGTGGGGGGTTGATCCGAAACGGAGCAGTAGCGCCCAAGACAGCAGAAGAAGGTCGAAACAGCAGATATACAAAAGAGAAAAAGCGATTCCGACAAACGAAGACGAGTCCGCGAGTATTCATCCTGTGTCGAAAATCACAGAAGAATCGTATTGCGAGCAAGTTGTGGTGGAAAAAAGGCAATAGGACACGACAAGTATTTACTTTTTTATATAATTATTTCCGCGCCCTTCGCACGCTTCCTTTTGGGTGTCAATCCTGGCTTGAGGCGAATTCTGCATGTGGCAGCAGCTTAGTGTCATAACTTGGTGAGTGCAAAAGTCCAGGTACCGCCTATCCCTCACCCCTCTCAGCCTTTGCAGGGCCTCCCCTTTTGATAGCCAGTCATCTGTTATCATATCCCGACATGAGTGGCGGTTTCGCTTTGGCCGAGGAGAGGAGAAAATTGTGGATTTTGCCTTTAGTTCATATTTCCCCATGCGGATTTCTCGAAGGCCTGCTGACCACAAGAAACACCCCAGACAAGATCAGAGGTACAGTACATACACGAGGCAGCTCTAGGTAGAGCAACTGCTCCGAAAGTAGTTAAGGTTGTAGGCGCACAAGATCCTCCACTCGCCCGCCGTTTCAGCCGTTTATATGGTTCGGGGATCTCGCGTTGCGTAAGGGGAATTTGTCTATTCTTCGTATTTTCCTACTCTCTTTTTTTCCCGCGAAGTCACCTGGTTAGGGGTGGGTGATTCTTTGTGTCGGTTTTGTGCCCCGCGTTTTTGTCTTTGAAGGAGGTAAGGATTATCCGGCTTTCCTTGTTCGCCAGCTACCGAAGTGCAACTTTCCGCAAATTGACATTTCAGAGCAGGGCCTCACCCATCTTCATCCCTTTGAGGGAGATTAGATTTGAGAAAAGCGAGCTTCCTTGACTTCGGCTCTTCCCCGCAAATATCGAGTGTTCAGTAAGCTGGGGCGCATCGTATGAATCCAAGTTTTGGGGCTAAAGTGGAAGGAAGTTAAGCCCACTCACTTAGAGCTCTGAGTTACCCCAGAAGGGTACTGGTCGATATTCGAGAAGAACCTGGGGTAAGTACCGTATGGTGCAGTGCGGTACGGTACTGGTATGATCAGGTAAACAGGAGGTGGAGGTCTTACATACTAAAAACAACAACAGAACCAAATCTTCAACCCTAACAAGAAGCTACAAAATTAAAAGAAGGGAACTAGGTGGAGGTCGAGACTAAGGGGCTAAGTGTGTGCGTGTCTAGAGACCTCGCCGGGCCGGCTTGCCTCTATCGATATTCCTCATCTCATCCCATCTCCTCCGCTTCGTCTAGGGGAAATTGTGTTTCCAACGCGCACAGGGGGAATCTTTACAGCACGGAGGTATCAGGGTTAGATATAGGATACGGCACTTGGGGCGAGAGGCAGGAGGGCAAGACACGTCGGATCGTTACCGGAATCGAACACGTGGAGAAGATAAAGACTTAAGTCACTGGGTAAAGGGAGGTCAGATTGACATTTGCGACATTCAAACCTCAACTCCCGGTTAACTGTAGACATTTGACACGTCGGGATTGTGGTGCATGTGCTCAAGGAGTAGAGTACTGTAGTGTAAGTCATCATCCTGGACCTATCTCTGGATTCCTCCTCCTTCCAGAGATTATTTCTTCCTCCTTCCCTCACTCTCGCCCGTCCCCGCTTCAGGTGTTTGTTGGCCTTTCTTTAGTTCTATATATGTCTACTATGCTCTACATACTTTGTAGTTGCGCCAACATTGCTATCGAACCTCATTGCCCCCCCATCCGTTGCATAACAATTTCCTTAATCATGTTTCTGCCATATCTTCGTCGATTCAAATATTGATCCACTGTTACTTTAGTAATTTCACAGCGCATAGTCGGACCATTCACAGGCCGCCGTCTTTAGACCTTCTATCCGACCTCGAACTCGATATCGAGTCCCTCCGACGCCGATTGGTGGAAATTGGTTGGCTCTGCACTACTTTTTCTTGGCTTGATTCGCAAGTTTAGCCAAACTTACTGTGGTAGTTAACAGTGGTAAGGTTACTGCATGCGTTTCCAATGCCACCCCCCTCCTGTTCCCTCTTTTTTCTTCTCCAGTCGCATCCATCTCGCCAGCATTTGAGTATTGATATCGACTTCAACATTCCCATCTCATGACTCTTGCTATTATCCTATCTATATCACCCGCCTACCCTTATCGGTTTGAGTATCATGCTAAAACGCAGCTACACGCCATAGCAGGAAGTCAGTATAAAGCACGTGCAACTACCCGAGAGGTCCCAACTCGAGTACTATTCTCTGGTGGTTGAATTTTGGCCCTCTCGGCCAACCCTGTCTACGCGACTTTCTATATCCCCGCCACCTGAAAGGGCGTAACGAAAACGAAGGAGATTTCCTGTCGCTTGTCTGTGCGATACAAGGAGCTCTTGGACCTAGTGCTTCCTGAATTCTTCGCTACACTGTTAGAATTTTCCGCCACTAATAACCAGGCCTAGCTTCCTAGCCTCCTATTTGGATCGCTGGGCGCAGGCAGCTGAATACGTTTCTAGAACCCTGCTTCTTTAGGATTTAGTAAAGGATTGTTTCGTAGCTTAGACCGGTGCTCGATTGCCCTACTTACTCCCTATATCGTCTCATCCCCCCCCTCCAGACCCTGCACCACACCTTGGACAACCATAACAACCGCAACAGCCACGAAAAAGGAACTGCATATTGTTTTGAACTCGACTGCTTTTCAGCAGCTGTAGGTCTCATGAAGCCAATTGGGGGAATTGTGACAAATAAAAAGTCCATCCCCGATAACTTTCGACAGGTCGAAACTTTCACAACAGAATATCTGAGCAAGTTATGGAAGAGTGCGTCACATTCATATCCCTTATTTCTTTTATTCCAACCCCTCATTTACAATTATTGACTTAATTCAATATTACTTACAACCAATATATCAGCTACCGAGATATATAGTTTGAGAAAGAAATAAAAAAGCACCCTGCTGACCGCTTCGCAATATAGTTTACACAGTAAATCGCGATGTGCTTGACAAGGGTCGCCGCCTCGAGAACTTGTTTTGGAGGATATGGGGTAGCGAACGAATACAAAGGACTTTCTCCGGGAGGACTGTATCAAGAATATTCCTCATGATACATGAGGGTGAAGGGCCATTTGAGAAAACAAGATTCCGGATACCGCCGTTGCCAATACCAACCCCGCCCCATCCACCTGACCCGGAGTCCACACCAAGGCCGTCCTCAGAAATCGAATGCCCTCCGACACCTCCCCCGAGCCCTATACCTCCAGTAACATCAATAGCAGGTTCCCAGTTTGGGTCATCTTACCTTTCAAAAATTCCTTCAGAAATGTCAATCACTGCTTCACTTCATCAGGCCTTCCCACCTCGACCACTGTCACCCCCGCCGCCATCACAAACTGCTTCCTCGGCGGCTGGGCAATTAGTGGATTCAGCGCCGCCACAAAATAATTTCCCTGGCCCAAGGCTCGCACTCCCTTCGAATTCCAAGGCGACAGCTAGCGCGGACGCGGCTGGAAGTAAATCCAGTAGTTTAGCATCCAGTGAGAATGAGTCTGTGTCTTCCAAAGAAGGTGGCCGCGGCAAGAACCCAGTCAAAGAGAAAAGGGCCAGGACAGAGCGCCCCGCGAAAGGTCGCCGAAAAGTCGGAGTGTCCGCTCGGGTGACGGCAACTCGGAGGTCGCGTCCTGCCGGTCCGCGGCGGAAATCATCCTCGTCGTCAAATACCGCTGTAAACACTGCTTTTTCCAGCCCCTCGCAGACGCTAGCTGGGGATATAGCGAGGTCCCTGCCAAGCGATAGTGTGCGCCAACAGCACAAGGCTTCATCGACCGATGGTGGCGATTCCGAAAGCGATGCCACGGGAAGGAGAGGGGATACGGCTGATAATAATTGGATTGTGGAACCCGACTTTCGAACGAAGTATCTGGAGCGAAAACGGAAAGAAAAGCTAGTGGCATTGACGTCTGTGGCCTTTGTAGGGCCATTAGTGGCAAAGGCTGTTCCAACTGTTGCCGTAGCAGAAAGCCAGGCGACAGCTTCAACAAAGATATCTCGCGGGAAAGGAAAGGGCGTTGTTTTGGTGGATCAGATTGTTCCATTGAAGGGATTGCCGGAGGAAGCTGCGGACTCGCAAGTCACCAGAGCCCTAGTTGCGAATGTGAGGGATGAGGATATCGACGGACTGCCCACTACTTTAGTGAGGAGGAAATCGGAGCTCACCCTCATGTTTGAAGCGGAAGCGAAGAAGTCTGGAGAGAAAACAGTGAAAGGAAGTTTCGGGAAAGAGAAGGTTATAATCGAGGGGAAATGACACAGTAATCGACGAATCGGGCGATCAGCCGGAGGGAGGTTAGGTGGTCGGAAGTACACATAGTGGAGGAGTGGTAGTGAAGTGGTTTGGAAGAGACGGAAGGATGGAAGGTCGTGAGAGGTATCATACTGGGGTCATCTTTTCTTGCATTTGCATTTGTCAGGGAGGGGGGCTTGGTGGCGGGCTCTTCCCTTGGCCGGGGGTTCGGCGTCACAATTACCTTCTTGTCTCTAGGTATTTGAGAGCCTTGGGTGGGGATACGGAAAAGTTTTGTTATGCCTTTGACAGCACCTGCGGAAATTGGGCCACAACTTAATCGATAGCGATCGCATCTGTCCTTTGTTTTGTTTTTATCGTTTTTTTCCTTGCCTTTAATGCATTGTTCGGGGGAAAGGGTTCTTGCTGTTTTTTGTCCTGGGTATTCATCTACTTATCCACTTCAGCTCTGCATATGCTTGGGGACCCGAAGGGGTTTCAACGTTATTTTCTCTTCCCCCTTGTTAGTCTTCGTGGTTTTGAGCAGAGCGAATATCTTGCGCTGTGTTTGGGCTTTTGCGTGGGCTTGTGTGTGAAGAGGTCATTGCTTGTGTTTTCATACTATATCGTGGGCTGCTCATTTGGATCGATTTTTGGGATCGTGGAATCTTCGTAAACACTAGCTATAGTTTTTCCACATGGAACCCCCCCCTCCCCGCTCACCCATCCATTCATATGCCATGCATCACTCATCTCATCCGCACATCTGTTTTTATCTTATCTGCTTCTGCCCCACTGTGCTCGCATGATTCGCTCTCAATAGGATGAACAAGCTAGACCAAACACAGCCGAAGGCAGGGAAGTTTATATTGGAAAGCGCTCTGCAGATATATCTCCCCTTTCTCCCCTCCACTTTCTCTTCCCTTCGTGGGCTATGATTGCAAAAAATGGAGTCAAAAGCCAAGTGCTTGCTTTCTGATGTGGGCTGTTCACTCAATTCCTATTGAGCTGGTGGAATGGCCAGACTCTCTTCTACCGGTACTCACAGTACGAAACGATCACGCCCAAGTTTTACCCCCTCCTTCCTCTCTTATTCCCGGAGGCCGGGCCGGAGTATGTGTGTGGTGGCTTCTGCAGCGCTACTGCCTGCTCGTTCGTTCGTTCGTTCTCTCATTCACTCACTCACATCTGCCATGATCGATTGGGCAGGAACAAAAGACAACCTCAGTCGGGAGTTGGTTCATGTCCCCCAGCCCCAAGTCCCTGCCTAAGTTGCCTACAATAAGGCAGGTTAGCCCATCCTTAATATTATGTTCCCCCGCCGCTCATTCTCTTATTTGCTAGATATATGCTATCCTAGACGAGTACAGTACTCGTCCCAGGCAAGAAGTACCCGGAAACAGGGGGGGTCAATTTTGTTTGAGCGCTCAGATAATTGCAGGGGGTTTATCATACAAAAATCTAATCCCTGTTTCCGGGTACTTCTTGCCTGGGACGAGTACAGGCAGACAGACGGTACAGCACAGTACAGCACAGTACTGTACCGTACGTGCAACCATAATTGAAGCTAGGTGCCTGTGTCTAGACAGGGTAGCATGATCGGTCGTGATCGGGTGGATACCACCGTATCGAATGTGTGATTGCACTTTTTTAATTTGTATGACACTCACTCACCCATTTCCTTTCCCCGCCAACTACGCCCCCCCCCCCCACCTCCCCCCAGCGCAATACCGGCTCAGCTCAGCTGGATTGGACTGGACTGGACTGGACTGGGTGCGCTTGTTGGCACGATAGATACGGTAGGTAGATAGATAGGCAAATAGATAGATAGCTATATCGCACTTATATTACTTTACCCTACCTTATCTTACTTCCTTACCTCCAGCACTATATTCAATTTCCTATCGATCCAGCCAGCTAACCGGACTATATCCCCAACTCGAGCGCTAATACGATAGCGATTTCGCCCAACTATAATACTCCCATGAGCGAGGGGGGAAAAAAATACAAAATAATATACAAAATATAAAAATATAAATAAAAAGGGACAAAAAATGCCGAATATCAAACCAACGATCACGATCACTATGATGTGTGAGTTAAGTGAGCGAATATTTGTGATCCACCTTAACCTGAAATTGCACCTATCCATCCACCCACCTACCCTACCTACCTACCTACCTACCTACCCTCTTTCTCTCTCTCTCTCTCGATCTCGCCTTCGTGATCTGTCGACAACATCACGCCTTCAAGTTCCACCGACACCACACCATATAGGAGCAGTAATTTCAATAATAATAATAACAACAATAACAACAACAAAAAGGATGATCGGTCGGTCGGTTGGTCCGTTCACACAGCCCACCGAACCAACCCCTCTCCACTCCACTATCGCGGGATAAAATGATGGATGGATGGGTGGATAGATTAAAAAGAGAAAGAGAGGGAGGGATAAGTTGAGGAAACGCTATCGAGATGGTGAGATGAAACAATTTTACTGTGGCCAATGAGCGGGAGGGAGGGAGGGAGGGAGGGAGGGGTATTTGTTTAGCCAGCCAACCAATCGCTGATTGGTGGTATTCTACAGGCTCTACACTGGCGTATCATGCAGATTTCTTTTCATTTTCTTTCTTTTTTTGTTAGGTTGCTGTGGTATGGTATGGCGTGGTATAGCGGTGGTCGGTGCCTGGAGGGAGGAAGGGAGGGAGGAAAGGTAGTTAGACTGAACCACGTTCGATGGGACAGGATAGTACAAGATAGGAAAGAAGTATAATACCGTATGTACTTGAACCGCTGTTTTATGATCAGATCGTTTTGTTTAGCTTACATAACTCAACGTTTACTCTAGATTGCCCTCACTTTGTCCACCCACCCTCCTCCCCCTCCAATGTCCACTACTGCACTGCACTGTACGGCACTGTACCAAACTCGATCAGGTACCTATCCCAGAAAAGACAATCCACTCCGCTCCACACAAAATCCAAACCATCCCTTCGTTTCAAGCATGCAGGATTACAGCATAACGTAGATCGAGCAGACATCCAACAAAGCAGAAACCCCAACCACCAGATCTATGATCCCCACCGGCATGTCTGCCTATAATGCGTATTATATATAGCAAGCAGGCATGCGCGCATATACTCCAATACCACACCGCACCACACCTTCTCCCTTCTCCCTTCTTTCCATCCTTCTTTGCATCCTTCATCATATGATAGGGGGCGCCATAGCAGTCAATTTATGGCTAAAAACCCAGGCTATATGCAACAGCCCGGCACGGGAGACATGCGAGATGGCGTAGGGAGGGGCTGTACCCGTATCATACAGTATGATGATATTGTACATGGTACCGGTACTGTGGTTTACAATAATATCATATCACCGTCATTTTGCGTCTTTGGAGGGAAGGCACTAGGGTTGGGGTGGAAATTGGGGTGGTTTAGGGAGTAGGTTGTGGGACATATTGGTATGTTCTACAGTACAGTACTGGGTAGGTTAATGAGATGGGATGAAATGAAATAGAGGGGGAAGGTTGGGATTGATGTATTATAAGTTATCTGCTTGCTAGGGCGAAGTGGAATACAGTGTAGTATATATTTCTTGCCTGAGGGCTGTGATGTAAGGCACGGTACACTAAACAAATGCGCAAGAGTAAAGGTTTCAAAACCGATGAGATGGGTGATATATGAGAAAGAGGAGGGGGGATGTGACAGTTGTAGGTTTTGTTTGTTTGCTCGCCTCCCCCTTTCCCAGAAGCTCCCTGATGTAAACGTGCACCTGGACTACTACCACCACCACCACCACCAGGGGGAACCCCCAACGCCACAGTCCAGGAACCATACACTTACCGTGCGGCAGAGCATATCATCATACCACACAATATATATACACACAAAAAAAACCAACAACCACCCCACACCAAGCACCTAAAATCAAGAAAAGAAACAAAAAAAAAGGCCCCCACAAAGAGCAATTCACCCAGAAATTCCATTCTATTATAGCTTCCATACATGGAGCCATCATATAACTATAAACAAACACCCACACCTACCGGAGAGCTGGTAATCCACAGGGCATGGCACCGGATCAGACCGCATCCAAGCCTTTTTTTTTTTCGGAAAAAGGCCGAGATCCTGTACCTTGATGACAAGACAAGGGTGGAATATTTCGATGAATTTGTTTTCTCTGCCCCCGGGGGAAGGGGGGAGTACTTGCTAGTTAGTTGAATATGCGCTATGATGGAGGGTGAGGGGGAATGATTGGGTGATGTCGAGTGGTGGGCTAGACTGCTTCGGTACTGTACTATGGGAGCTTCCGTTTTGGGGGTACTGGTCTTTGGGATATGTACTGTCTAGTCGATACAGTTCCTTACTAGCATGGACTTGAGTAGTGGATGCCTTCCTTCCCTCCTGGTTGTCCGACCATCAGTCTGTTGTTTCACTGATTCACTACAACTCACTCACTTACTCACTCGCCCAGCTTCACAAGTCGTCATCCACCACCACCACCAACACTACCCTCTGAAAAACCAAATAATCCAAAATTCAATCCAATTCCGAAATGCATCATTAAAATCTCCCCAAATCAGCCCACCTAGCAAATCCAATCCCCCCCCCCCCCCTACCCACCCCCTTCACACGCATACCAGTATCGTACCATTTTCCCATCTTTCCCATTACTAACCTGCCCCACCTACCCTACCCACTAAGTTACCAACTACCAACGACCAAGTAAGCACCCATCCACCCAATCCAATCCTCAAACATAACCAAGAAAAAACCAACCACAATCGATATCCAAAGATCCCAAATTCAAATCGTCAATGTGAAATGTAGCACTGTCCGATTCGTGCTCCCCTCCCCCCGCCTTTTCCCCACCACTCCCCCCCCCCGCTGAGCACCGCGAAGTGGGCTTGGTTCTCCATTCCTTGGAGTCCGCGTTGGCATGTGTTAAAATGAGTGGGAGTGAGTGGGAGGATGATAAGTAACGTCTGGGGAGGTGGAGGTGGAGGGGGAGGTGAGGAGGTGAGATAGGGAGCAGCGACGTTGACAAGCGGCGCAGTGATCGCCGGGGAATTGGACGAGGTTTGGGCAGCCGTATTTTGTGTAGTTACTGGTGGGGTTGTGGTTAGTTTGGTTCGCCACGTTATGCTCAGGAAGAGAGGGAGGGAGGAGGGAAAAGTTGTGTTCTTAATACATATTCATTTCCCATGAGGAATGGGGGTAGTGATATAACCAGATAAAACCACAAGCATATAGAAATTCTAGTACTCACGCGCAGGTATACGCCATCGCTCCAGATTCACAACTTCTCACTAACACCGCCTTACAATTCCCAGCTCTTCGCTATCTTCCGTATTCCTGCTCACCACCATTCACTGCCGCAGCCTTGTCAGGTTCCGGAGAAGAAGAAAAAGGCCCCACCCGAGTGAGAAATAGATATTCAAGCCAAAGAGGTTCTCAAAAAGTAGTAATATAAAAAATAAAAAATAAAAATCCCCCTTCAATATTTCGAATTCTCTACTCCCTCTATCTCGGTCATGGTTTTACAAATACAAGTCGTGCCCTGAGTGCCTTATATACCCCCAATATCGAGACCCCGGGGTGGGGGGGGGGGGGCTCAACGCCGCCGAGTTGTTGAGAAAAGAAATTATAGTGTATATATTCCCACACTGGATCTAAATTCATCTCCACACTGCAGTGCCCAGCGGACCCACAGTCGGACCTGGAGTACGTACCTCCCCGTCCGGCGAACTTTGCGCGCGCCCTTGTTCCCAACCGGAGGATTCGGTACGTGTGTGTCCATGCTTGAGTGTACAGAGTGACGGATCGCGCGATGCAGCGATTACGGGTTCGAAGCGGGTATAGTGGTGCCCGGGCAGTACAGTAGTGGTAGTGGTAGCAGAGCAGTAGTAGTGGCGCCATCGTCAGCAAGATAGCGCCTGCCGGCTTTGTGTAATGAACAGACGGATTTGGGATTGCTCGTATGTTATTCTGACAAGAGTGGAGCCAGACAGAGTCCAGGTTAAGTTTAGTTTTTGTGCCAGCACCTGTAGCGGGCGACTAGCTAGCTCGTACAAGGCATCTGTCCCACTCCCCCCTCCCCCTCCCTCTCCCCGTGCGCTTCTTTAGATTAGTAGTGATACTACCGGTGTGGTGGTGGCGCCGTGGCGGCGAGTGACCGACTGATGGATCGATTGGCTCCGGGTAGCACAGTACCGGTGCTGCACTTTCCCATCTTTCCATGACAGGATGGCTTCCATTGCCCCTTCTCCCTCTTCTGTGTGACGAACGGAGGAGATAGAAAAGAGAAACGTACCCCTGAATGACGTCAGGTCCGCAAGCGCTTTTACTTGCTCGCCTGTTTGCTCCCTGCGCTATCAAGAATAGAAGGGGAAGAACAAATTTGTGGGGAGCACAAGAACAGTACGACATTATCGAATTTGGAAGGCAAAAAACGGCAATCGTCAATGGTCAAAAGTGGACAGACAATTAAGCACGCCGGGAAGAGTCCGGAAGAAAAGACAGGCCAAGTCGTTATTCTGGAAGGTAAATGGCAATGAAGAGAACACCTAACATCCACTCATTCATTCATCGTGATTTTTTCTTTTTTTCACTCCCAACCCAGGTCTCGTCCAACCCTCCCTATCCCTCCGAGGGGCTCCGCTCTCGAGTCTTCTTCCTCTTCCTCTTCCTCTTCTTCTTCTTCTTCTTCTGGTCCCCTCGCTCTCACTAACAAATAGGTAAAACAAAATACCCACGGTAAGGACGGTAATCACGGATGATATCGTATCGTCAAAAGGGGCAAGTTAAGTGTATCGTCATGCTCAATAAATACATACAACCAGTCCAGAATCAAACAGTTTGAGGAAAAGAAAATATAAAAAAAGGAAATAGAAAAAAGAAAAGTGGGAAAAAAAAGAAAGGTGAAAAAGCAAATAAACACCGCCCCCACCCATATATGCATTCCCAGTTAAAAAGCGAAAAATGGAAATTGGAAAATGGGAAAATGGGAAAGTAAAATAATAGAAAAAGAAAGAGGAGGATTTCAAACCAACAACAACACAGCAGCTATGCTCACTCCCTTTGGCTTGTCCTTTCTTCCTTCCTTTCTTGATTTCACACTAGCAAGCCCCTCGTTCGTTCCCCCCCGCCCTCCGCCCCTCTCTTCTTGCCTGGTCTGATGCTGCGGGTGCTGCTGCAATTCCTCTTCCTTCCCTCCCCCGTCCGACCCCCGCACAAGCTAACCAATCAGAACGCAGGACCTAGAAAACGAAGGAGAAATAGTTCGAAAAATTCCAAAAATCCCAAAGTTAAAATAATGAGTAATCTTTAGTTTCCCGTTGCGCCCGCATTTTTAGAGATGAAGGAAAAAGGTGAAAAACGAGAAAAATGACGTAACGCCACAAACACCAAGTATGAAAGAGACGACGATAATGATAATGGTGTTGATGAATTTGCGCTGAATGCCTAATACCGAAAGAAGAAGAACGCAAGCAAAAAAAAATGCCCATAGATTAAACAGTTGGGGAGGAAGGGAAAATAAAAATATAGATAAAATATAGATAAAATAGAGAAATTGGGGGTTTGCTTTTGTCGCTTTTGCCGGCCGGGTGAGGTGTGTTGTGTTAAGAGGGGAGGGGTTAGGTTGGTCGAGTCGAGAGGAGGATCGTATGGGTGAATGAATGGCTATGCTTGCTGTCGTTGTTGGGTGGTATTGCCCCGTGACGATGTATGTACGTTACCCCCGTGAACCAGACAGAAGGAGCCTCCCACCGATTTCGTCAAAGCGTCGCATTTGCCGTATTCTCGCTCGCAACGCAGGAGCAACAAGACAACCAAGGCTATAGATTTTGTTCAAACATGAATAGACCTTTCCCTCCGTCCCTCCACTCCACTCTCGGCCAAGGATGATAGAAAGAGGGACGATGTGTATTTGGTAACGACCGCAGTAACAGTAGCAGAAATAGTATGAGTGGTTGGTAGCTAGAAAGCTCCAGTCTACCGACTCTCGTATTCAGGGAACGCTGAGTTTAATGACGAGAGGTCTATCGAGGGCTTTCGGTAGAGCTTCGGCGGTGAGAAAACTGAAGGCTTTCGGAGATTGAGTTGCTAAAAAAAAACGTCAGTAACGGTGAAGCAGCAGAAATGGCCTGCCTCAAAGAACGCTAAGAGAGATGGCAGGCAGGGTCGGTCTAGAACTAACCCTACAACTATCGCATCGTCCACCAAAGGTATTTACTCGCCCGCGGCATCCTCTGGGTTGGTTTACACAAGAGTACATTGTGAAGGTTGTGTTTTGCTTTTTAACTTCGTTGCAGGTTGAGATGATGATGGTTGAGATTGATGTTGGTGATGGAGTGTGTTTGCCCTGACTATCGGGGTTGCAGAGTTTATCGAATGTGTTGAAGTAATTGCGATACTGCTCAAGAGGCGTCCAAGTGAGGCTTGCGGAATTGACCAGGCTAATCGAGGGGAGGATCGTGATCTTAAATATTTGGACTCGGACTCGGTGAGGGAAGGGAGGGGGGCTGATGGTATTATAGTGATTTCAGGAAGGGGGCAGGAGGGGCGAAATATATCATACTTTCCAACAGTATGGCCGGGGGTCACTGGACAGGGCGAACGATTGTGGACCTATTTTCGAGGACAGACCTACTGCGCTGCGGGCTCTCCCCCCCCCTTCCGCTTCGCCCTTTCACCCCCCCCCCCCCTCCCATACCACACACCCTCCCTTCACCACACCATGAACCCTCCCTACCTACTCATTACTTGTAACCAGCACGGGAAGGGTCTCGCCTGCTCGGGGTGAGAGAACATGCCGCAAACACGACGCAGGCGATCAAGCTTCAGCCCTCCGTCAGTAGCGCAATCGCTGATGCTCTGCCAGGCTTGGGTGGGCCTGTTTTACACGGTGGAGACGGCAACGGCGGGTCCGAAAGCAGACTGTCTGTCTGTAATCCAAAAAACTTGGGGCAAAGAAAATAATAAAACAAAAAATTAATATTACGGATTGAGACCCAGACCTCCTCTCTCTTACTATCTTCCTCAGGCTTGAGATTTCCGGGACTGGGGATATGGGAATGCCTATCATACCCTATTTCTGCATAGTGGGCTTTTCAGAAATGGGGATGCGTGAGTTTTAGTCCATGTTATGTCACGATGCCTAAGACTTGCTTCCCTTGATACAGGTTGTCTGTCTGGTTGATGTAATTAGCTGTCATCTTTATTCTGTAACTATGATTCTAATGTTTCTCAACGCTCATCAGAAAACAAGCACATTCTACCGCTACATGAACCACTGCATATTCTACTCGTACTCGCATCGTTCTCAAAATATCATAGCTGTAAAATAATAATAATAATAATAATAATAATAATAATAATAATAATAATTGTTCCCCAAGCCCACGAGATCCACGGCGCCGCGGTAGAACGACTCCCACTATGTCCACTTGTACTCGTAACTATCACGAGTTATTGTTTCCCCGGAGGGAGGAAAAAAATTTTACGCGACATTTTATTTTTCCAAACCATGCAGTGCTTCCGCCATAGTCCCATTCGCCGGCCCCCGAGAACAGCGCCCGGTATTATCATCGTGGTTAATATTCGAGCAAGGCTGACGAAGGTCTTGCAGCGTCGGTCCAAGCCTCCGCCTCCATTTCTCGTGGTACAAACCAAAACAGGAACTCTTAAACTTCGGAGGACAACGCAGCACAGATCTGGAGGTGTGGTGAACGGCCTGCAGACATCCGCCGGGACGTCACCTTAGGTTTTTTAGGCCCGGTGGGAAGAGAAGGAGAAGAAGAAAGAGGACGGGGACGAGCGAGGGGGGGTAAAGAGGTTAATACTACTTAATAGTAAAGGCGGAGGTTAATGAAGACCATGTCGAATCCCGCCCGCTGTATGTCAGGTTGCCCATTCCCGTTTTACTGTACTTGCAGCGCTGCTATCATACGGTACCGCGCTCAGTATCATACTCGTTACTCCCATTTGTTGAAATCAGAACACCCAAGTGGTGAAATAAAGGCGTCAGAATATGGAAAATGGGATTCTGCAGCCAATTCGAAACCTGCCAACGAACCCAAGTTTGGCGTAGCACTAACGCTATTGAGCAGACACCCTCCACGCATTGTCCAGCTAGGATGATCATTCATGTCAGCCCACAGCCAGAGAAACGTTGAGTGCACCTTGATTACCATTTTTCCCATGTTTCAACCCTTGCATTTCCCTATTTATTATTTTATTATTATTTGATGGGGTGTGTGCGGCTTTCTCCTGTTTCCCCAATGGTCTTTTGAACAAAGTAAGTATTGGGATTGGGTAGAGGTTACAGTACCGTACTGGCTAATGAATGACGCAGCTGTGCAGGGCCTTTTAGAGCATCTCCGTTTGCGATTGCGTGCATGCCCCACATTCTTTTTAGTTATCATTACTACCTTTTGTTTTAAGGCTCACTCTGTGTTTCCACTTCTCTTGTCCTGTTGTGCTGTCTGCGAAGGGATGTTGACCCGGAGTGGGCGGGCGGTCGATAGTCACAGCCATCCCTCAGGAATCCCCAATCGCCAAGCATTCTCCTGCAATGATTACCAGATGGGTAAGGACGTTGATCAGAACAGGAATAATGGCAATTCCCTGAGCGCCATGGATTCCAGTCCTTCTTTGCCATCTCGGTTCCCTGCCCAGCGCGGTTTGTCCGTCCGTCCGCCTGTCTGTCCACAGGTCCCCCCGTCCGCCTCTCAGCTCCTAGTCTGGGCTTTGACAGCCTCGCAAAAAAAAAAAAAGCAACTCCTACCCTATTAGGACCGTACCTAAGTAGTTGTCTATCCCTTTTGAAAGGAAATGCCCGAACGGAGCTTGTTCCTCAAATTCGTACACGCGCACATATGGGCTTGTCTGCCCGCTTGCCTTTTCGGTTCTGACTTGAAAAGAAAGAGAGAAAAGCAATGGTCTCAGCTGGGCTGACCGAGCTCGGGGCTGCGACCCCATCTAGTCTCCGGGTGTTCTTACTGGCCCTCGCAACAAGAATAACAATCACGGCACACGTTATTACTACCGGTATTGTGGGAATGGCTACAGTAAATGTTATTAACTCCACCGACCGAATACGGCTCATCTCAAACATGGTAGAAGATACTCGTACAAGTACATACCACATTAGTGGGTTTTAATGATCAATTTCCCCATTCTACCTTTCTTGTGCATAGCTTGCATGAGTGTGTAGTTAGCAACTAAAATAGGTCACTTTTGTCCAGAGTGATACGATAACTTTCACTACACCGCTACTATACTTTACCACAATACGCATTCATGAAAAACTCCACTCCCCGAAAGTCCATTACGCGAGTATCTTGCCATCGGCTTCATCTCCTTCCCACTCCACTGTCGCCAGCCTCTCCTTCCCATACCGGGACCCCTACGCATGGTACCATGGTAAGCTAGTCTAGAATAAAACTAGAACCAGACTGACTTAGACAACAACAGAAACAACAACACACAGGTGTTACAAAAGCCCTAAGGGTCAAGGTTCGCTAGGAGCCTAGAGCATGTCCATGGATGCACAGTACATGGCGGCGTGTGTGTGTGCGAAGTTTTTGATACGATATTCGCAAAAGTCTCTTTGCATCGCCGCGTTCGCTGGTTCGCTCCGGCTCCACCTCACCTTTTCACACTCTCACTGCTTCATCACCTGCAGCCCAGGCAGGCAGGCAGGCATGTATCTACCCGATCCACGATCTCCGCTCATCGCCTTGTGCGTACCGGCGTTCTAGAGTGTGCGGAGTGACTGGCAGGAGAGCCTTATTCCACTTCTCCTTCTGCTCGCCCTCAACGTTCCCGCCCTCTACAAAATAGAAATAAGCATTGTAACTGCCCAGAGCATTCCTGCTGGAAGAGTTTTTGTGGCAATGGTGGTTTCGTTCACTGTCCGAGCTGTGCCTTGTTTTACCTTTCCCTAATAATAAATAATTGAGAAAAAATAAAAATAATCGTGGGGGTGGGTCACCGGGAGACATTACTCATCCGATGGATGGAAGATTCCACAAACGTTCGATACATGGCGGGGTGCGTAATACCGTATTCCCGCACGTGAGGGGTCTTTTCTTTTATGATAGATCAAAGTCAAAACACGAGAATGGGATTTAATAAAGCCCTAGAGAGATAGAGGTAATCTGGAGGGGAGGTTTGGTTTGGTGGTACCCGGTCTGTCCGCGTCGTCGTCGGATGCATGGTAATCCTCCCCACACACCTTGCCTTCAACGCGAGGGAGGGCCTCCTCAATTGACTGTACTCGTACTTGTATGTGTATGATGGTGATGGTATTTTAATGACAGAAATTTACATATATTAGATAACCGTAGTGTTGAGTGATTAGTTACTCAACCCTTTCCATCCGGATGACCGAGCTACCGGTACCTTAGGGCACTAATCCTGGGTCCCCTTCTTTGTGGATGAATGAATGAATCAACGAAGGTTCCGAAAAATGACTGTGTCTCTAACACGTATTCACTCACAGAACGTAACTGCGAGGCTGTGATCGTGATCGTGATGGGTGGTCCGTTTCATCTGCACAGGGTATCGCCCTCCGTCCCCTCACTCAGTCACTCACTCGCCCACTCCGGGCAACAACAATTCGCCGCAAGAAAGCTTAACTATCCATTCCCTTCCCTCCCAATGAGAAGGGTGAAAGAGAGATACCATTGTCCACCATATCATACCAACCCTTATCGAACGATCAATCGTACATATGATACTCAAATTTCTTTTCTCCCCTCCTACTCACTAGCACAGTCTCATCTCGATCGAAATAAACTCATTGGGCGGAAACAGCGCCTGCAGTTGATTGATTACAATTTCGACAATCTCACAATACTTTTTTTTTGCCGCATCATACCAGAACCCTTCTTTGTCTGGGAAGGCGTGGTACTCGAGTAGATGCATGCATACGCTACCGTATCCTTCGCCGTGTTCCCCGCCCCCTTTGCCTATTTGTTGTACTGTGTGTGTGTTTGGAACTTATGTAGGGACCCCCCCCCCTCCGCTAGGCTGCAGTTGCGATAAGTGACTTTGTCTATCTGGGAGGAAGGGGCTGCCTACGGAAGGAAGGGAGGGAGGAAAGGAGGCGGACAGGCAACAAAAGGGAAAAGAAAAAAAAAGAGACAAGGGGAAACACCTCATATGGTAGGATAAGGAAATTCAACAATTGACTGTTGGGTTTTACTTGTGGTGGACTCGTACTGTGGACTATTGCAAGCCTCATACTAAGAACACTAACTATGCACTCACTCATCCATGCGGCTCCGGAAGATTTAACTTTTCCTGGTACTCGGAAACTCTCGTCAGGCGAAGTAAGGCAAGCGGACGCGTACAGCACCATAAGTCTACTATACTTACATACAGTACTAGTACATGGGGCCCGCCTTTGTTTTTTTTTCTTCTTCTCCTTCCTCCCCTCCTTCCCCTTCTTCTCCTTCATCTCCACTGCGCATTGAGCTCCTCCTCCTGCTCCTTCGCACTGCTTTTACTAGTGCACTACTACTGTCGTGTTTTAGTTCTAAATTAGAACGTTGGCCAGTCAGTCGGTCATTCAGTATCATAGCGCCCAATCTGCGGGAATTAGTAGGGTAGACTACCGCATACGTTTTGTTGCGATACGGTAATGGTGGGAAAAAAGAGCAAAAGAAAAGGGAGGGCGAAAAAGAAGAAAAAAGAAAAAGACCTCAGCTTCTTGCTCATCATTCATACATTCACATTACAATCGAACAGCAAACTAGTACCGCGCTGCACCGCACTCCACTGTTCTCCCCAATTCTACTGTGCTCTATGGCAACCACAGCAGGGGGTTTCGGAAGATCATGATAAAGGTGAAAAAGATCGATTGTCCGTTCGCTCGCCATAACTAACAACAGCAGCAGTGGCCACAGGATCCACTACTGTACGTGACCTCGTGGTCCATTGTTGGATGGATGGGAGCCCTCGTGGCCTCTACGATTGGCGAATGTAGGGTCCTGTAAAACCTCCATTCGGTTTGTGTGATTGGCTGGGTAGCTGGTTTGGTGGTGAGGAAGAAAAAAAAAAGCCTTACTTTTCATACTTTACCGGTACTGTCTACACAGTACGATGTACTGCACCTCACAAACCCCGTGTCTAGCCAGCTTGCCAGACAGCAGGTGAGAAGGAAATCTAGCCATCATGACCCGTCGTCGCTTACAATACCTCTTTATTTTTCTCTCTCTCTCACTGCTTGAGAGCTATCTATCGTAGTTCACCATAGCTAGATGGATATTATGCGTTTCCAAGTCTATTAGTAACACTGCTGCAGCTTGCGCATTGCTTCATATATTGACCCTTCTACCATGACGGACAGCAAAGACCGAAAAATGAATAAAAAAATGAATAAAAAAAGGGGTGATCAGCTGGTTCAATCGTTATCACCAACAGCAACACCACCGTCTTATGTCCCATATTGTACTGTACCTTGGCCAAAACGTCCAATAAGCACGCAAAAGTTCCCCATCTCGTCCGGTGGTGAAGGATCTATTGTTTGCACTACCGGGGGAGCACAAAGGAGCGAGCGTTTCGAGGACACCTCTTCACATTTTCGTTTCTTTTCAAAGGCAAAAAGCAAAAAAGAACTAATTCTGGCACGTGCGTTTCGGCTCATCCTTGTTTCACGAGACTTCCCTTCCCTCCCTCTCTGAGACCTGGGTTCGCACATACTGTAGACCCTCTACCGTATCCGCCCGTCGCTGCTCCAAGTCTGGAGACGAGATGAGGTGGTTTTTTGTTTCGATCTTTTTTTCTTTTCTTTTCTTTCCCTTTTTTCTTGGCGGATTGGTTGACTGCGGAGATAACTGTTGGGGGGGGGGGAGCGAGGGAATTGAGGTTGCCGTGACTCGGACTACAATTACAATGCCCGGTACATACAGTACAACAATTTCTAAGCTTTTTTTGTTGGGCTTCTTTGCTTTTCCTTTTAATTGGAATGGTGATTGATTGTCAAGGCTCTAGACTCATCATGTATGAGTATTATCATCATGTACCCAGCCTTTGCGACAGCAAACAAAGTTCGTGCTGACCAGTTAAACCCCAACTGCAGAGATGGGGTTCACATCAGTTACATAACGGTACGGTAGAGTATGGTGTTCATGGAGTAGGTAGCATATACAAAAAAAGTAAGTAACATGGTCGAGCTCAGCTAGCTACCGGCAGGGCACGGTGCCGCAGCTACCGGTAGAGCGGAGTAAGTAGCTATGAGACTTACCTTACCTTACTCGAGTACCTTAGGTAGAGTAAACAAAACAAAAAAGTAATCATTGTCACAGAATTAACTTAGGGGAAACTGTCTAAGCTTTTCTTCTTCTTCTTCTTCTTCTTGTTTTTGTTTTTTTCCTAGTTGGGTTTCGCCCTTCTTTCTGTCTGTTCCGCCAATCCGTAGATCCGAGGCTCAAGCTGTGCGGGCAAAGTGATATTCATCATCAATCCGTCCCTCTACTCGAGTACTACCGTAGTATGGTATCCAGCCCTAATCATCACACCACAACGGATATCGCGCCTCGCGTAGGTATGTGCGCAACTCCCAACACAATGGTGACAACAAGCTAACGAAAGCCCTACCGGCAACCTATCCTATTCCGATGGATACGAGTATCAGAAGGCACCGTGGGGAGGCAGGTTGGCAGCCGTGTAAGGGGTGAGAGGGTACATAATGGTGGTGGTGGTGGGATGTACTGTGTGCTCGAGTACTGACTGCGCTGTCTCATATCACTTGCTGCGCCCCTACCCCCGAGAAAAAAACTGAACCCTGAGCTACCTTTTGGGAAAAAAAGTACAGTATCGGCATCGGCATCTCACCTCGGGACTATTATTATTTAGTATTGTTATGTTCAAGACTTTGTCTCGCGGAACTGGTTTGGCTGGCTGGCGGGTGATTCGGGTATATTGTCCGGTAGGGAATTACTGTGCGCCTGCTTGCTTGCTTGCTCTGACTTTGCTTACTTACCTTAGGCATGTGGTCGGGTGGCAGGGCTAACTTAGCTTGCTGGCTAGCTGCTAGCTAACTAGCTGCGATAGCTTAGCTGTCTATCTTTCTGTCTGATCGGAAGATGGCGAGGAATTTAGCAATTTGCTGAAGTCTCAGGATGAAATACCGGTACCTTCGTTCAAGGCTTGGTAATAGATACCGCACTGCAGATGCAGTACTAATCCAGTCAGTCAGTCAGTCACCGGAACGTCCCGTTAATAGCTCTCAATGGGATGCATCGGTGCAGTACAGCTAATAAATTAAGCAAGGGGAGAGAGTCAAGTGAGGTTTTTTTTTTTTACCCATCGAACAATTTTTGGAGTTCTAGATCTTCTCTCCCTTACTTCTCCCGGGATCGAGTTTTTGGAGCTATTGCGCTCTACAAATTACTGTCATATTATCGGCACTGTACTATTATAGTACCGTGCCGTGGCCGTACCAATGGAATTTTCCGCAGTGTTCTGAACCACTACTTTACGAGTGAGTTAACTAACTACCGTACTTTGAGCATAGGGGTCTTCCCTTTTTGATCTGATATTGCGGCTCGAACGAGAGAGAGAGATAAAGAGAAAATCAGATCAATCAGAAAAGAAACGTTGAGCTAAGCGATTGGCTCAACAACCCCCTTCCCAACGTCTCTCAATTTCCATTCGCGGAATCTACGATCGACCTTCCATGCCGGTCCCCGGGTCAAATGTAGTCGGCATGGACATGAGCATATAAACCTTCCCCCCCCCCTATCATATCACAATTGTACAGCACCCACTTTGGCCGCAAGGCGGATAGGGAAGCAACGTATCGTACGGTACAGTGTACCTAGCGGTACCACCTTGCCGTCTGATAACGGAATCGTTCAGGGTGGTAGTGGTGGCGGTGGACCGCAAACATAAACCGCGGTATCTATCTATCTATCTAAGACCAACCCATTTCCCCGATTCCCGTGCAATTACTTGATTCTCGGGAGGTGAACGTCGGCTTACCTGGTAAGTCCACGGGGATAAAATGGGAAGGGATGTCGTGGAGAGTGATATGTCACGTCGTGCTGGTTTCCTATTGATAGGTAACTTATACTGCACCAAGCTAGGTTAGATTGGTCTGGGTTTTCGGGGGAAACTCTGGCCTTGCCTTATCAACGCACTCGATCACGATTTATTGGAGTTTCAATTGACCTAGCAAGCGAGACAGAAGAGAGCAAGGGAGGGAGGAAAGGGAGGTCCGAACCCTAGGATCATCAAAACTCCTTTTTTCTCTCTCACAGCCCTGCGATTGCTTTGGGTATGATGGGTAGTTCCACTCGAGGACAGAGAAAGAGAGCATTGCGATAGTCAACAAAGAATGATACCACCAAAGCATAATATAGCTGTACAAGAGTCACAATCACCCGATCCACTGTAGCCCTCAGGTCATGCAAAACATCGTGTACTGGACTGCATATATTGGAGGTTTAAAGGTATTGTGAAAAAGAAAGAAAGGGAAGGGAAAAAACCCTTGTCGCTCTTGTCAGCTAGCTCTAATATCTATCTTTGCGAACCATGCACTGAATTAAAGTGCTCTATGGAATAGACCCTACGAACGCATACTAATACCAATGTTGGAAGTTCGAGAAAACTGCCCAAAAAATGCTCCCCCTTCCCTTCCCCCCCCCCGGGGGCCGCCGGGAGCTAATATATTGCTTACCAGTATTGAGCCACTGCACCGGTTGCTGTCGCTGCGCTTAACTTGACATATAATACAGTTAATTATTCGGGGGAAAATAATAATCTTATCGGTATACGGATCTACAAGTGAACAGAGTAAAAAATAAAAAAATAAAAAAAATACCTGTTTCCTTTTTTCTCCCCAATTCCTTACTCCTTTCCTCACCCTTCTTTTATGATTCTTTCTTCCGTTCTCTCGGCAGTTGTTTGTTCGAAACTTTCTTGGCTTCCGCTTTTAAGTTACCTAACAGCCCCCACTGGATTAGCAAGACTTCATACCGCACACAAAGCTACCGGTAGGATAGCGGTATCAACGGAAAGGAAGCAAGGGAAATGCCAAACAAATCAGACTCCTGGCGGTATTTATGTTGGGGGGGGTTTTTTACTTTTACAGTGGGGGAAAAAAAAAACAATTTCTTCGCAATGCGTCTAGCTTACCGGTACTTATCTATCATTCACTAGCCCACGATGTTTAAAAACAGCCTGGATAAGTGGGATGTTGTGTGTGTGTGTGCGGTGTGTGAATGTCTATCGTACGCTGCCGGATCCGCTAACTTGCCAGCGTTCCTCATTTCAAGTAGCGTTTGTTAGCTTTCTTTCTTTTTCTTTCTCTTTCTTTCCTCTTTTGATACGGGATGCTGCGGCATACTCGAGTACCAGTTCGGTACTGGTACTCGTAGCCCAAGGGCAGGAATAACGTAATGCCGATATCAATTATCAGATCCATCCTTCATCATAATCATGCTATATACCGGTACCGTAGTACACACCAGGTATGGTGCGCTAGGTTAGACCGCGAAGTTGAGTATTCCATAATGATATTATGGCCGACGGTTCCCCAGAATCTGGATGTGGGTGGAAGGGAAGAGTGGGGGGGGGGGGGGGGGAAATAATTGTAA
>Ga0307513_10000270_pt1 | contig 75642 bp, 63 predicted proteins | sample 15_EM_MG_FD_202174 | JGI IMG/M metagenome (GOLD analysis project Ga0307513, IMG submission 202174) | Populus trichocarpa ectomycorrhiza microbial communities from riparian zone in the Pacific Northwest, United States - 15_EM | ecosystem: Host-associated > Plants > Roots > Unclassified | place...
GACGAGTGCGTACTACTCCTAGGCAGAAGCCATCAGGGGAGAGCAGCGGCGGTAGACACTCTCACGATGATTTCTCATGGTGTTGAGATTTCAATCGCTGGAGGTGGAGCGGACGAGAAAGATGAGGAAATAGGGGGCGGAGCCCCCTCTTATATAGAAGGAAATCCTAGCACAGCCTTTGCCGCCCGACTCATATCCCAGTATGAGTCACATATCCACGTAACCAAGGAAACAATACAATTTGTCGTAAACCTTACAAAGGAAATCCCTCATAGCAACCGTGTAACAAAAGGAAGAACACCAAAGTTATCCCAGCACGTATCTCATCAGGGGACCGTGGGAGGCGTCCCCTATCAGGCGTAGGGGATATCGGTCTTTTTTTGGTGACATAGTTGAGTGCCCTATAGTCGACGCATAGTCGAAGCATTCCGTCTTTGTTTTTGACGAACATGATCGGAGATCCTCCTTCCGAGTAGGTTTCTCTTATCCATCCTCGTTCTTTGTTTTGCTTAATGTAATTCCAGAGTTCCTTCAGTTCTTCCTGGGATAGTGCATAAATCTTTTTGACTGGCGCTCCTTGTCCTTCTTGCAGTTTGATGTCCAGCTCCACTGTTGGTTTGTGAGGGTGTAGTTTCGCTTTTTCTTCTTCCTCGAATACGTCCAAGAATTCATGGTATTCTTGGGGCACAATTTCCTCGAGCTTCCTCTCCTTCTGGTATTTTCACCTTTTGATGGCTAGCTCGGTGCTAATGTGGACTGATTCTAGGCTTATTCATCCTTCTTTTTTGTTGTATTTGCGGATCCCTGTAGTCCTGTCGGGTCGTCGGTAAAACTTTCCGAAAGCTTGAGCGCTGATCTCGCTGATCTGTAGTTTGGAAGTTCCCGTACTCCCGAATCCTTGTTGACCTATACCGTAAAAACTCGAATAATTGGACCACCTAAAATGCGGTTAATTTAAAGTGTGTACAAGTGTGTATTGCGCAGTGATCTTCTTGTCTTAGTTAATATGGGTTTCATCATTTCATGGCAGTTAATTAGGGTATAGATGATGACAAAAAGAGAGAAAACACAGCATCATTAGCTGCCAAGAAGTGATGAAACCCATATTAACTAAGACAAGAAGATCACTGCGCAATACACACTTGTACACACTTTAAATTAACCGCATTTTAGGTGGTCCAATTATTCGAGTTTTTACGGTATTGGTTTTTTCCAACTTGAGAACTTGGTAACAGGCGCTTTCGACTATTTTTCCCACGATGAGTTGTGCTATTCGATTGCCTTTTTGGATTCGGTAGTCCTGGTCGCTCATATTAACTAGTACCACTTTGATTTCGCCGGTATAGTCGGAGTCTATCACACCGGCATTGACAGCAATCTCATGTTTAACTGCCATGCCGCCTGGTGCTATCCGTCCATCGCTTCCTTTTGGTGGTGTGATTGATATTCCCGTTGTGACAACTTCTTGTCCTCGGGCTGGAATGATCCTTTCTTCGTTTGCTTACAGGTCGTGTCCTGCTGCCTTTGCCGATCCTCGCGTCGATAATATTGCTTGAGGGTCGAGTAACCTGACTCGTATCCTTCGATCTTTCTTGCTTCTCCTCATTCCGAACTCGACTTTCAAGTTCTCTTCTCGGGCTTCTTCTGCCAGTATTGCATATACTATTGGTGATTGTTTTAACCACCATGTTGTATACTGTTCGCTTTTGAAGGTAATCTTGCCTTGGCCCTAGTCAATTTGGGGACTTTGTTGCTTTAACTATGGCATCCCGAGGATAACCTCATGGTTGGGTAGCTTAGCCACTTGGAAGGTTGCCAATTCCCTATGACTACTAATGTCCATAGGTATTTTCGCTGTATGGCTAATTGGTCCCATAGGGCTGGGTCGACCGTCCGCCAGGTAAACTTCTCTTATTGGCTTTGCTTGCATGGTTCTGATGTTGTATTTGCTGCAGAACCCTTTATCGATAAAGTTCTCAGTTGCGCTTGGGTCGATCATTGCATTGATCGTGACTTGTCTTGTTGTGCCATGTAGTCGTTTCAGGACCATAATATGGTCATTTTTGTTGTTTAGTGTTTCCGTGTTATTCAGTGCCGCGTACAGGTTCCTCATCTCAATGGGCTTTGGTTTGGTCCTGCCCCTCAGACTATTGCCTACTGGGGACTTTCGTCGTTTCCCGACTTTTCTCCCAGCTTGTTTGATACCTCCATCTCTCTTGCTTTGGCTGGGGGTCTCCATTGCTTTTTGTTGTTGCTCCTCGGTTCCCAGGTTGCTGCTTCTTTGCTGTTGGCCTGGCTCCGGCATGCCGCCGCTCAATATCCAGGTTTAGCACATTTGACATAAATTGCTTCTCATTCTTCGTTGGTATTATTTGGCCGAGATGTTGAACCCAGGCCTTCTTCACGTCGCATCCAACTCCATTGGATCGCCCTGGTTATCGTTCTGAGGCTGAGAGGTCCCATTTTGATTCTTTGGGGTTCCTGGGGATATAGTTTTTTCTTTGCTGGTTGTCCCGTGATGCATGTGTTTGATGGCTGCGATCTTTCTCTTCTTGTTGATGGCCCAGTTCACTATGAATTGTGGGTCTTGCGAGTCTGATCTGTCCATTCACAATGCGTCTTGGAGTTCCGTTTTAAATTCCCTCATCAGGTGGTAAGTCAGGGTTGCATCATCCATTCCGGTCTGACTAGTGATGTCTCTCTGTATTCGTTCCAGTATTCTGTAGCTCTTTTCCATCCTTGAACTATCCTCATGAGTTTTGCTCTTGCCGCTCCTTGTTCATCGATTTCGCCAAATTGTCCTTGCAATTCGTTTTTAAAGTTATCCCAGCTGCTCCAGGTTACGTCTTGTCGTCTTCGATGTATGGCATCGCCCATTTCAGCCCTTCGCCTCTTATGAGGCTGAGGACGTAGACAATTTTGTTGTTGTTATATTCGTGTTCCCATCCTACCCCTTTAAAGTATACGGATAGCTTGGCTAGCCATCCCCTGAGTTGGTGTCATTCTCTATGAAATGTGCTGGGTTCCTTGATCTTGGGTTTCTTTGTGTTTCCAACTCCTCCGGTTAAGGCTCCAATGATTTGTTGTATTTGTTCTGGCGTGAGGTCGGATGGTAGAGGTGGGGCAGCTTCTTTGCCTCTCATGTCTGGATTAAGTGTAGATGTGGACGAAATCGTGTTTCTCCTAGTAGATACTGCGTCCGTCTTGTCCGGCAAGTCTGCGTCTTCTTCTTCGCGACTCTCTGTATCGGAGCTTGCTGCTCGCGAATGTTGAATGCTCTGAGATCGGGCGTCTCCTAATCCTTCTAGGTTGATTTCCTCTTCAGTAAGGTCCATCTCTTGATCGACCGGTTGATGGGCCGTGTTGTTGTTGGGTGTTGCGGCTAGACGCAACCAAATGTAACAATCCTATTATTAAGCAGATATGCAACAGGCTACAACAGTCGTCTTCTGAGTAAGCGAGCTTCTCTATTCTACACTAGGGTGTAGGGAAGTACTATGTCTTCAGATAGTACGGAACTGGCTTGCTGTTCTTGAGTAATCTGGCGAAGAATACTATCTCGTCAGATAGTAAGATGGGTGGATTGTCGTGTTGGATAGGCCTATCACAATAGTCCTATGTTCAGGCGGCCCGTCGAGACTATTACAATAGTCTCCGGGTTCCTAGAGCATAGACTCTCTTAAAGGAGGAGTATATGTTAAGAGAGTAAATAGGAATCGTATCGGAATATCTTGAGTATAGAAAAGTACTTAGATGGTTGCGTGAAGATCCTATCCATTGGTCGGAACCACGCGTCTTATATAGGCATCTTCTCACAACCCTCACCCAGGTGACTCATCACCTCGCATTACATAACTCCTATGACTCATAATGAGTCATAGCGTGAAATCTATCAGATGACTTGTATGAGTCACTGCGCAACATCCCGTTAACCAATCATAACATATAAACCAAGTCATGTGCTCGAATGAGTCACATGCGTGAGACCCATCCCTCATAATGTGAGTCATGTGCGAAAGTCATTACATCATATGACGTCACAATCGTGAGTCATGAAACAACTAACCAATCATAATATAACGATAACTCGCAAGTGCGTTGTCCTGTGAGAACTTATCAGTCAAGCGACGTCATAGTGTGGAATCCAACATACCTTATAACTAATAAGCATTAGCCATGTGAAATCTGCCTTGCTTAGTCACGATTTATGACATTTATTATTTGATTCCCGTGTGCTGGCCGGATACTCGCACTGCGGTTTAGGAATCGCGCAGGTGGTACTTTTCCAGATGTACTGCTGGCTAGGCGGTGTTGGGACTGGCGTACTTCTTGGAATGTACTGCTGTATGTTTGGGCAAGCCCGGATAGGTATTCGCTCCATTAGCTGTATAGTTATAAATAAAAGGCATTGAACGCAACGATTTTCCACACCCCATCTTTCACCTTCCTATTTAGGAAGGTCAGCAGTAGGGTTCAACACCACAAACCCATCTCACGATCCTGCCCGGCCACTGAACTTGGAGCTTCATGGGTGTGCGGGAATGACATCCTCTGAGATTAAAATGGCTAGCATCCCACTACTGCTAACTACCTCATACTCTTTCATAGCCCCAGATTGGGGGCTCTTCCACTTTCTGTCTGTGGTTATGGAAGGGAAGTGATAATAAGAATAGGATTTCCTGTGTTGATGGGGGATTTCCTAAAAGACAGAAAATGCCAACTTGGTTTGGTTTTATGAAATACAGATTGCTCTCAATTATGACAGGATTGGATATGGTATTTACCGTTTATTTGTTCTTTGGGAAGGGGGGTGAAATTTCTTTTGTTATTTGGGTTTTTAGGCCATAACTTAGGTTGCATGCCATGGATTTTCCTGTAGCTAGCTACCAATAAACCGCGGATTTAACAAAAAAAGTAAAAAAAGTAAAAAGGGGGCGCTTATAGAGTTAACGGGGAGGTGTGGGGTGGCTGAAGCGCTAGTTCCTGCCCTAGCCACAGGCACGATATTGGTTTCACAAAGTTCAGGAAGCATGATTGGGCCAAGTGTTCATCGCCTAAGCTGGGCGATGGGGATAACCCCCGCTTTTTCCCCATGCTCTGGAGTTCCGCCGCTTAACCTCACAGAACCTCATCCACTTATCTTCTATCATACAACATTCCTCAGCTCAAGGAACAGAAAAGATTACTCAAGATCAGGCCACCATTACCCGTAATATGAATTCTTTTAATACCACCGGCTCCCAAAACCACAACACTAACTCTCTCAATAATAACACCCACTCTTTCAATACAAATAATACCAACATTACAGTCACCGATGATAGGGGTGAAATCCTGACTTGGTTGTCACCTCTCGAGCCCCGCAAACGCCATTATGACCTTCAAGAACGCCGAGTCGCAAATGTGGGCCACTGGGTTATGCAGACAGAGGAGTTCCGAAGCTGGAAGAGCCGTGATGGTCGAGGTGGGTTACAAAAGGCGACAATATTTTGCTCGGGAAATCCGGGCGTCGGCAAGACTTACATCAGGTAAGAGGCGTGAGATTGAGGGGGTAGCGCGAAGATGGATAGTATTTCTAACGATCGGCAATTTTAGTTCGTTAGTAATAGATACCTTGTGCGGGGAGCCGGGTGGGCCGGAGGCGGATATATCCGTCGCGTGTTTCTATTGCGACTTCGCCGCCCAAAAGGAACAGTCCGCGGCAAGTATCTTAGGGGGCATTCTGAAGCAGGTTGTTCGTGGCTTTAGGCCAATCCCGAAAGAAATAATCGATGCTTTTCAAAAGTATGAAAAGGTTGGCGGTCAGAGGCTGCAACTTCCTGAGATCGTAAATCTGTTGGCGAGCCTGGCATCTATGCGGCGCACGTTCTTCTGCCTGGACGCCCTGGACGAATGTGCTACACCAGATCGAGCAAAGATCCTTTTCTCACTTAGAGACATTGTCAAAATGTCCCCGACCACTCGAGTGTTCTTAACTGGGAGACCGCATGTCGGTGGTGAAGTGGGAAGCCATCTTGGGGGGGGAGTGGCCCTTGTATCGATAAGTCCCCGAAAAGATGACATTATTCGATACGTCCACTCAAAGCTTGTGGAAGACACAACTCCGGATGAGATGGATGAGATATTGGAGGCGGAAATCGTAAAGAAGATCCCGGAAACTGTGTCGGAGATGTGAGTATCATCAGCTAATTGTGAAATCCTACCCGAGATATCCGTTGACAAATATATATCTAGGTTTCTATTAGTCTCTCTGAATCTCGACGCAATTCTAGAGGAGGCTACTATCCATCGGCGGCGGGAAAGGCTCCGGATAATGACGGATGGCTTGGGCCTAGAAGATGCTTACGGCGCAACATTAGAACGGATCAAGGCTCAGGGTGGTCAGAAATGTAGACTCGGAATGACGGCTTTGATGTGGATATGTCATGCGGAACGGCCAATGGGAGCGGAGGAGTTATGTCAGGCTTTGGGCGTGGAAATAGGGTTGGCACATTGCAATGATGACAACGTCCCCTCTATGCGGACAGTGTTAAGCTGCTGCCAGGGGCTTGTAGTGGTGGATAAGGAGGGGTCCGCTGTTCGACTCATCCACTACACGCTCCACGAGTATTTGACCAGCCATGGCAACCTTTTCGAGAGCCCTCATTCGACAATTGCGGAGACCTGTTTGACATATCTAAATTCACAGCAGGTAATGGCCCTTTCGGGATCCCGCCTTCGGAACACTCAATACCCGCCCTTCCTAGAATATTCATCTCTATACTGGGGAGTCCACCTGAAAAAGGAACTCTCGAATAGTGGGAAAACGCTTGCACTAAAACTCTTCAGCCACTACCAATGCCATATATCGATTTGGCTACTCTTGGAACATACCCTCCCCTCGTATCATTTCTATTCTCTTGTAAACATTTACAAATTCACGGGACTTCACTATGCGTCCGCATTTGGGCTCGCTGATGTTGCGAGTGCTCTGATAATCATGGATGGTGTTGATATAAACGGCGTGGATGAAACAGGAACTACGCCGCTCTTATGGGCTGCCAGGAATGGACATGAGGCGGTGGTGAAGCTCTTATTGAGACGCCAAGATGTCAACCCTAATAAGGCAGACAATAGAGGCCAAACACAAATATCGTGGGCTGCGGGGAATGGACATGGGGCAGTGGTGAAGCTGTTATTGGGACGCGAAGATGTCAACCCTGATAAGTCAGACGGGCACGGTCGAACACCAATATCATGGGCTGCCCAGAATGGACATGGGGCAGAGGTGAAGCTGTTAATGGGACGCCAAGATGTCAACCCTGATAAGCCAGACAATGACGGCCGAACACCAATATCGTGGGCTGCCGAGAATGGACATGAGGCAGTGGTGCAGCTGTTAATGGGACGCCAAGATGCCAACCCTGATAAGCCAGACAATGGCGGCCAAACACCAATATCGTGGGCTGCCCAGAATGGACATGGGGCAGTGGTGCAGCTGTTATTGGGACGCCAAGATGTCAACCCTGACAAGCCAGAAAACGGCGGCCAAACACCGGTGTTGTGGGCTGCCAGGAAAGGACATGAGGCAGTTGTGAAGCTGTTATTGGGGCACCAAGATGTCAACCCTGATAAGCCAGACAACGGCGGCCGAACACCAATATTGTGGGCTGCCGAGAATGGACATGAGGCAGTGGTGCAGCTATTATTGGGACGCCAAGAGGTCAGCCCTGATAAGCCAGACAACGGCGGCCAAACACCAATATTGTGGGCTGCGGAGAATGGACATGAGGCAGTGGTGCAGCTATTATTGGGACGCCAAGATGTCAACCCTGACAAGCCAGACAAGTACCGCCAAACACCAATATCATGGGCTGCCAGGAACGGACATGAGGCAGTGGCGAAGCTGTTATTGGGACGCCAAGATGTCAACCCTGATAAGCCAGACAACTACGACCGAACCCCAATATTGTGGGCCGCCAGGAATGGACATGCGGCAGTGGTGCAGCCGTTATTAGGGCACCAAGATGTCAACCCTGATAAGCCAGACAACGACGACCGAACCCCAATATTGTGGGCCGCCAGGAATGGACATGAGGCAGTGGTGCAGCTGCTATTGGGGCACCAAGATGTCAACCCTGATAAGCCAGACAACGGCGGCCAAACACCGGTGTTGTGGGCCGCCAGGAATGGACATGAGGCAGTGGTGCAGCTGCTATTGGGGCACCAAGATGTCAACCCTGATAAGCCAGACAACCGCGGCCAAACACCAATATCATGGGCTGCCAGGAAGGGACATGAGGCAGTGGTGCAGCTGTTATTGGGACGCCAAGATGTCAACCCTGATAAGCCAGACAACGGCGGCCAAACACCGGTGTTGTGGGCTGCCAGGAAAGGACATGAGGCAGTGGTGCAGCTGCTATTGGGGCACCAAGATGTCAACCCTGATAAGCCAGACATCCGCGGCCAAACACCAATATCATGGGCTGCCGAGAGTGGACATGAGGCAGTGGTGCAGCTGTTATTGGGACGCCAAGATGTCAACCCTGATAAGCCAGACAACCGCGGCCAAACACCCATATTTTGGGCTGCCAGGAATGAACATGAGGCAGTGGTGAAGCTGTTATTGGGACGCCAAGATGTCAACCCCGATAGGCCAGACATGTGGGGCTACACACCTCTCCAGTTGGCTACCATGTTGGGACGAAAAAGGGTGATTAAGCTGCTAAGAGGACAGGAAGATATCAACACCGATATGCTTGACATATGAGGCCTACCCGACTCTCGTATCCTGTTAACAGGGGTGGCCAGCATGCCAGAGTTATAGCAGACATCGGGGCCCTACCCGCATGCCCCCCAATCGTAAAGATATCTAATACTTTTTTCCGATCTTCTGTTACTAAAACTCCACAACATTCCCAGAGTGAACGATCATCCCTTCTGGTCACCTCCCGATCTTCATTTTCTTTTGTTCAACTCTCTAGCATCCAGTATCGTCCTCTTACTTCGCCTCTCGTTCCCCCCTTTCTCTCTCGATAGCTGTGCAACTGCTATCTTTCCGGGTAATTTTTTCCACAAAGTTATGTCCCTTGCCTATCTATCCGTATTTCTCCTACAGAAGGCCCTTCACTGTCGGCGTGGTGGCGGAATAATAATCCCGGCACTCCTCCTTCTATTTTCAAACCCGGTATAATCTTAGTCGAAGTAGGGTATTGCAGTCTAGGATCCTGGTTGCGGCATGAATATTTGGCTCTCTTTTTATGGTATCAAATTCAATCCAGGTTCCCGGTTTGTAATAGATTTTCCTTTCCGTGTATTTTAACTTTGTTCTCTCAACACTCTTATTTTCTTTCCCTTCTCGTTTCTCCTTTTATTAGATAATAGGTCATTCAGGGAGTGTACACTGTACCTCAGCTAGCAGCTACCTTCTATGCCACTTTTCACGGATGTCGGGAATACTTATGCACGACCACTTTTTTCTCTATATCTATACAGCCCCCAGATCCATACTTCAGAGGGGGGGGGGGGGGGGGTGAGAAGTAAGGAAACTATAGAAAAAAACAAATCAACAACAAAGGTAGAAAGAGGGCCCACACTCGGAATGCGGTTGGAAATGGGGATACGAGGGAAGTCCCAAGTCACACTGGCTCATATCAATACAACAGAAATAGCCCCCGAACCACCGGGGTCTTGATTACAGTGACTCGACTTATAAGAAAATCAATAAAGAGCTTTAGACCTTATGTGATGTTAAAGAATTAGAAATAAATAGCGCAATGATCGGAACCCAGAATTAGAGTAGGGCTGGACTATATGCAAGGGATGGTCGGGGGCCTTGTCCACTTTCACTACCAAACAACAAGTAGCCAAAACATGAGTATATATGAGATGTGAAGGAATCAGCTTGATCGCTCTACCATCTCCAACACCTGGTTTCCGAGTCTCTCAATCTATATCCTCATTTATCCGCTTACTCCTGTTGTAGTAATCACAGAAGACATGGCCACATAACCAAAGTCATCTCCGGAACGATTCTGGCCAAGAACCAATGCGATTGCTAGGGACATTCTTAGTCTTTCATGATCAGCCCCAGTACACTCCCCAGTCCCAACAACTCTCACATCTGTCTTTACCTGTCAGCCCTGACCACCGTCCAGTCCCGTGAAGTTAAACCAGTAATAGGTACGGGCACACCCATCAACTGTCATATCCTTCAGCTAGAAGCAAATATTTAAGCTGTGGTTGAGTGGGAATGGGGGGAGGGATCAAGTTGGGATAATAGACGTGTTTATGGAACCGTCGTGGTCCCGCAGTAAATGGCGCATAGACCACATATTTCGAAGAGACGAAGGATGGCGATGCCTCGTCAGAATTAGATGATGCCGCGGGTATGTCCAGGTCTGGTAGCGCACCAGGGTGGTGCCCAGCTGTGATTATTAGGCTTTCTGTGGTTGGCGTTGTCACGTTCGAGTCGTCTTCTGGCCACTCGCTGGCACAGTGAAAATCGGCAAAAATACTTCCCTCGATGGCTGCCGCACGCAAATGATTCGGCCAATTCGCACCCTTTCGCTCTAGGAGTAAGGCTGGGTATATTTTATTCTTGGTTGTTGAGGTTGCCTTAATTGGGATTCTTAGTATTAGGCTCAGGTATGTAGTTTGATGTGAGGCCCAAATGTTCTCATTAATTTGACTGCCCGTGGTGCTGTACTGTACACGATTACTTGCCCATTTTTTTGTTGGGTAGGAATATTGAGGATCTGATTTAACCCCACTTTATTAGAATGGTCTTACAGACTACCCCCCCACTTAAGACCGAAATCTCACCTTTAAGTATTTTGCCTAACCGTCATCTAATCACGCCTATCTCGCTTGGGATGAGAAAGTTTTACTAATCAGGGCTTTCCACAAGAGTAACCCCCATGGAAAAACACACGATTACCGGTCAGCTAATACTAGTGCGCAATAGGTCATTCCCCAATATTGCGCTCTACAGCTGGAATTTGCGGTAGGGTACAGTATCATTGGAACACTAATGCCCAGAGGATGGCAGCGCTTCCCTTGCCCAGCTAGGGGAGCGTCTAAGTTCGTGATACCCGGATGAGCATCGACCACAATGCTCCGGTTGAAAAAGGTCGCTGGTGGACAAACGGATGCAATGCCTTCCCTACCTCTCTTATAATCCGACATCCAATAGCTTTGTGAGCTGCGGGTTCGCTCTTGACAAGCCGGGGCAGGATACCGGTGCTGAGGGAATGGGAGCTAATTTCAGAGTCAAAGTCCTTTTAGTGAGCTAATTTTCCCTCACGTATAGGCAGCCTCCGCACCTTATCTTGAACTTAGCATGTAGGAATAACCTCCGGTAAACCATGTGCATACTGGAATCCGATCGTCATCGCACTTGACTTAGCACTTAAGATACATCTCTTCCCTCGGGTTCCAGAAATACTCGCACTTTAAATTATCTCCATATATAAACTGCACTCAGGTGTACAACTTAGAAGGGTGGAAGGAAACCGAAATTAAGAAACTGTAGAAAATCATAAACGAACAAGGAATGGGAAATAGGATTGGCAGCCAAAGGAACAACGGGAAGAGTACTATAGATAAGATGAGAATAGGGTAGAATGGAAATTTCAAGCTTTACCGGCCCATGTTAATATAATAGAAATAATCCCCAATAGACGCTAAACTCTTAGCTACACAAGCCTAACCAAGGGGGGAAATCCGTAGAGAAGTTGGCGCGGTATTGACAGACGTGGGCATTCCCATCGAATTCCCCCTCCTTCAAACAAAACGAAAATATTTAAGTTGAGTTTCTGTGGTAGGCTTACCTTAGACAGAAAGGAGACGCGGTAATTACTACAGGGTGGAATTCTGCACAATGGGTTGAGGTTGAACGGGAAGGAGAAGCGAGGAAATGGCGGAGGCAGAGGCGATTCTAGAATTAGTGTGGTTTCGCGGAATTGTTGATGGGCCACCTGTATCCGGAGACGGTAAGGAGGCGGATGCTTTCCCAGCCTTGGGTTGGTGCTGGGGGCCGCGGCAGCGCCAGCACTCCTCCATGGCGATGTCTAAAAACCCCTCCGGAATAGTGTTTAGCCACGGTGATCTGGTTCGCTGGGGTCGACGCCGCCCCGTCCTAGCAGAATTTTCACCACTCCCTCGTGCCCGGCAGTAGCAGCATGCCAGAGTAGGCTTTTGCCGTCGCCACTTAGTTCGTTGGGGTTGACGTCGCTCCGTCCGACCAGTATTTCCACTACTCCCTCGTACCATCCCAGGTAGCCCAATGCAGTGGCCTTGGAACACCCAAAGCCCGTGAGTTGGGATTAAAGTCGCTCCGCCCCAGCAGGACTCTCACTACTCCCTCATGCCCATTCCCGAGAGCACATCAGAGTGGTGTCAGGCCATGATCATTCGGTTTGTCGGGGTTGACATCACCCTACTCGTGGGTCACTTCCACTGCTTCCGGGTACCCGCGACCGGCGGCCCATGCGAGAGGTGTATCACTGGTATCCATACAGGCCCCTTAGCAGATATCACAGCCTTCCACCTCACCTCACCAAAGACAATCTCGACTATTTCAAGAATGGGTGCCCAGTGCAGACCACCAGATGGGTAAAATTTGTCTCGGTCAAGAGTGTACCAGTCGTTCTTCTACCTTCCGAGCAGTCAAATAGCCTTGGAGCAAGTAATCTTTTGCGATCCGAAGCTTCTCGCTTCGCGTGGGCCCTCGAATATAAGCAGGAATGTCCGCGAGAAAGAATCTGGTTTGGGGATTAGGAGAGGGACCAGTTGAGTGAGCCTTGATCAGCTGCGAATTCAGACCATTTAAGCAGATTCCGGTGATCGTTGAATGCGTTGTAGAAAGTGGTTGGGGAACGATCATGGTATTCGCCATTAGCACTTTGCTTGCGTATCCAGAGAAACAAACCTAACCTTCCGCAGTAGTCTTGGAATAAGTGCCCGACTCCTTATCTCAAAGACGTACTGAATGAGAGGATAAAGGATCAAGTCCCGGAATGAGGCTCAGTATTTTTATAAGCAAAAGGGGGAATAAGATGCTCACAATTGAGATGCGCGGGCAAGGTTGTGGTGCCAAGCCACCTCGACCGAGTACTCGACCGCTCAATGCAGTTGGCAGAGACAACTGAATGGAAGAATTCTCGTGGGGCATGAGAAAGCGGTCAATGGAGAGAAAGGGAAAGTGGGAAAGGGATGGTGTTAAAGCAGAAGGAGGAAGGAGGAGGGGGCTAGTTGGGGGAAAGATCGCAGGAGAGGGAGGTTGGAATTAAAAGGGAAATGATGCGGAAGAGGAGAGGAAGGCTTGGGACCCAATGCAAGTTCCACACCGGGGAGGAGAATTTCTAAATACATGAGAGAGGGAAGAGGGAAGGGAAGAGAATAAAGAGCTGAAAATTTGATGGAAAATATAAAAAAACACTCAATGTAACTTTTGGGCACAGGATAACTTTATGACTTATGATATCATACCATGGTTACTTTGCGGCTCAACAAAAACTTTGTGTCATATCCTAGTAAGTTTGGATGCAACGGTTCCCTTGGCGCATACAAAAGGACCATTTCCTCCCCTCTCAAAAGGTGTGAACAGAATGGCACAAGAGGTATCATATCAACCTTTCCAATTCAAAACGGTGGTAGGAATAATTTCCACCGAAAATCTGTCACGGTGCGACAAACCATTAACCGCTGGCGATAACTGTTTCGCAACTGAACAGTCGCCACTTCTTCCATTTTTTCCAAACAGGCCCTTAAAACAGTAGAGAGTGAAGCGAGCTAGTGGGCCAATCTTCCATCTTGCGCTGGGCCTGGAGCCGATGCGATCCTACTTTTGTTCTTTCTTTCTCTGGTGCTTTATTTAGGCTCAATCATAGTCTACGAAAACCTGGTCCACTACTCTTCCGAACAAGCCTCTACTCGAGTAACCATCAAAAGTCCGCCGCTTAAAATCAGTATTCTATCGGGAAACAGAACTCGTTATCACTTTCCACGGCATGAGCTCGCGCCTTAATAACAATCGTTACCCGGCATCAAATTCCTGAGAACAGAACAAGATACTGCCCACACCCTACCACTGTCAATTTCCCGCCCAGTATTGTATCGCCTAAACGCTAACACCCAGAATATGACAAAGTCCTCACGATCTGGCTGGGGTGATTGTATCGGTTTGTGATGTCCGGTTTGAGCATCAGACGAGATGTCCCTTGAAGGGATAGGGTGCGGCGCTGATTTGAGAGATAGAGCGCCCCCTAGTAAATTAATTTTTCTTCCCAAGGGCTAAAAAGTGTGGACAGCACAACTTCACCTGCCTTCAAGGTCACGTGCCTAGAATAGCACCATCCAAGCGCGATCCCCGCTAAACTAGGTCCATAGTAGATCCCAATCGCCAATATACAAGGTCCTGTACTTCATATGCGAAGGGCTAAGAGGAGACAAACGAGTGATATCTGATGACGGTCTACCGACTAGAGTGCCCATTAGCATACAAGTGCACTGCGGGAGAAGAAAGAACTAGGCGTATATCGGGTATGATAGCTCCCTTAAATTTAGGGAGGTAACCTACCATATTGGGAATTAAGTTTGCAGTATTGCAAACTTGTTAATGGAAGGCTTAGGTAGCCGGGTGGGACTTGGGTCAATTGATTGCAGGCTGGCTTCACGAGGTTACTCCTAGGATTGAATGATTTAGAAATATGAAGACTCCTGGGGGTGGTGGTGGAAAGCGTTGCCTGCAGGGTGGTTTGTGCGGTGGGGTCTCCCGTAAAAGCCCGGGTAATAAAACCGAGTGCTGCACGACCAAGGATTCCCTGCTTTGGAATGGGAGCGGAGGACGCCGCAGCGAGACGATCTCCCTAGCCCCTATGAAGGCCATAAAGAAAGAAAAAAAGCCAGACCGTATGAGAGGAGGAAACTCAAACGACATAGCACACGGTTCGATTAATTGAGTTTTTACGGTATCAGTGTGAAAGAGACTAAACCGATGTCTAAGGGGTACTGGTACAATCGGAGAGGCCGATAAATACCTTCTTTATCCTTACGATCAAAAGGAAGGCAACTTGATATTACTGAAGCGCTTCAATTTGTGATTAGTGATGATTAATTTTATCAGATTCTGTATGATGAATTCATAGTCATAGTCCACGCAAAGGTTGCCCATTCCACAGACCTGCGGGGTCCACATTAGAGGGGTTTCACGCAAGCAATAAAATGCTCACACATATTAAGTTACCGGGAGTGATGGAGTGGCTGTTGCTATGACCCGGCCTGCCCTAGCCACAGGCGTGATATTGGTTTCACAAAGTTGAGGAGGAATGGTGATTGGACCTAGTATTCATCGCCTGGGCTGGGTAATCGCGATGGACCCCGCTGTTCTCCCATTCTCTGGAATTATACCCCCTAACATCACAGTACCTTATCAACTCATCTTCTACAACATTCCGAAGCTCAAGGAACAGAAAAATGTCTCAAGATCAGGGCACCGTTACCCGAAATACAAATTCTTTTAATACCACCGGCTTCCTAAATCACAACACGAACTTTCTTAACCACAACAACCACTCTTTCAATACCACCATTACTGTCGCCGATGATAGAGGTGAAATCCTGACATGGTTGTCGCCTCTCGAGCCCCGCTTGCGCCACTCCGACCTTGAATCACGCCGGGTTAGAAACGTGGGCGACTGGGTTCTAGAGACGGAGGAATTTCGCAGCTGGAAGAGCCGTGATGATCAATGTGGATTGCAAAAAGCGACCTTATTTTGCTCGGGCAATCCGGGGGTCGGCAAGACTTACATCAGGTAAGAGGGGTGGTATCTGCTAGGGGGGGTACAGGTCTAGTAATTATTTCTGACGAACTACAATTATAGTTCACTTGTAATAGACACCTTGTGCGATGAGGCCGGCGAGGCCGGAGAGGATATTTCCGTGGCGTGTTTTTATTTTGACTTCGCGGCCCAAAATGAGCATTCAGCGGGGGGTATGTTGGGTGCTTTGCTGAAGCAGGTGGTCGGCAGTTTTAAGCAGATTCCCAAAGAAATCCGGGATGTGTTCGAGAAGCATAAGGGGGTCATCGGTGGTCGGGGGCTACAACTGCATGAGATTGTGAAGCTGTTGGGGAGCCTTTTGCTGATACGCCCCACGTTTTTCTGCCTGGATGCCTTGGACGAATGCCCGGTACTGCATCGAACCAAGATCCTTATTTCACTTAAGGACATTATCAAAATTTCCCCGGCCACCCGGCTGTTCCTAACCGGGAGACCACATGTTGGTGGTGAAGTGGGAAAGCACCTCCCTAGTGGGGTAGCCATTTTATCGATAATTCCCCGGAGGAATGATATTGCACAATACATTCAGACAAAACTTGCCGAAGATACAACCTTGGATGAGATGGATGAGAGATTGGAAGCTGAAATTGTAAAGAAGATTCCGGAAACTGTGTCGGAGATGTGAGTATGATCGTCTAAATGAAAAATCATATCCGAGATATGCGTTAACAGATATGTATCCAGGTTTCTATTAGTCTCTCTGAATCTCGATGCAATTCTACAGGAGACTACCATCCATCAGCGACGAGAAAGGCTTCGCATAATGACGGATGGCTTGGGCCTGGAAGATGCTTACGGTGCGACATTAGAACGGATCAAGGCTCAGGGTGATCAGAAATGCAGACTCGGAATGATGGCTTTAATGTGGATATGTCATTCGGAACGACCAATGAGAGCGGAGGAGTTATGTCAGGCCTTGGCCGTGAAAATAGGGTTGGAACATTGCAACGACAACAACGTTCCCTCGATGCGGACAGTGTTAAGCTGCTGCCAAGGGCTTGTTGTGGTGGATAAGGAGGGATCAACTACTCGACTCATCCACTACACGCTACAAGAGTATTTGACCAGTCATCGCCATCTTTTCGAGAGCCCTCATTCGATAATTGCGGAGACCTGTTTGGCATATCTAAGTTCGCACCAGGTAATGGCCCTTTCGGGCTCCCGCATTCTGAAGGCTCAATGCCCGCCCTTCCTGGAATATTCATCTCTATACTGGGGAGTCCACCTGAAAAGGGAACTCTCGAATAGTGGGAAATCGCTTGCACTGAAACTCTTCAGCCAATACCAATGCCATATATCGATTTGGCTACTCTTGGAACATACCCTCCCCTCGTATTATTTCAATTCTCTTGTAAACATTTACAAATTCACGGGACTTCACTGTGCGTCCGCATTTGGGCTCGCTGAGGTTGCGAGTGCTCTGATAATCATGGATGGTCTTGATATAAACGGCGTAGATGAAACAGGAACTACGCCGCTCTTATGGGCTGCCAGGAATGGACATGAGGCGGTGGTGAAGCTGTTATTGGGACGCCAAGATGTCAACCCTAATAATCCAAACAACTACCGGCAAACACCAATATCGTTGGCTGCCAGGAATGGACACGAGGCAGTGGTGAAGCTGTTGCTTGGACGCGAAGGCGTTAACCCCGATAAGCCGGACATCGCCGACGGGACACCAATATTGTGGGCTGCCAAGAATGGACACGAGGCAGTGGTGAAGCTATTACTTGGACGCGAAGACGTTAACCCCGATAAGCCAGACTTCACTGGCCAAACACCAATATCGTGGGCAGCCGAGAATGGACATGAGGCAGTGGTGAAGATGTTACTTGGACGCGAAGACGTCAACCCCGATGAGCCAGATAACTGCTGCCAAACACCGATATTCTTAGCTGCCGCGAACGGACATGAGGCAGTTGTGAGGCTATTATTGGGACGCGAAGACGTCCACCCTGATAAGCCAGGCAGCCGCGACCGAACACCGATATTCTTCGCTGCCGCGAACGGACATGAGGCAGTGGTGAAGCTATTATTGGAACGCGGAGACGTCAACCCTGATAAGCCAGACAACAGCGACCGAACACCACTATTGAGGGCTGCCAAGAATGGACACGAGGCAGTGGTGAAGCTGTTACTTGGACGCGAAGGCGTTAACCCCGATAAGCCGGACAACAGCGGCCGGACACCAATATCGAGGGCTGCCAAGAATGGACACGAGGCAGTGGTGAAGCTGTTACTTGGACGCGAAGACGTTAACCCCGATAAGCCAGACAACAGCGGCCGGACACCAATATCGAGGGCTGCCAAGAATGGACACCAGGCAGTGGTAAAGCTGTTACTTGGACGCGAAGGCGTTAACCCCGATAAGCCAGACAACAGCGGCCGGACACCAATATCGAGGGCCGCCAAGAATGGACACGAGGCAGTGGTGAAGCTGTTACTTGGACGCGAAGGCGTTAACCCCGATAAGCCAGACAACAGCGGCCGGACACCAATATCGTGGGCTGCCTCGAATGGACATGAGGCATTAGCGAAGCTGTTATTAGGACGCCAAGATGTCAACCCTGATACGCCAGACGACGACTGCGGCCAAACACCAATATCGTGGGCTGCCTCGAATGGACATGAGGCAGTGGCGAAGCTGCTAAGGGAACGGGGAGACACCAACGCCGATAGGCTTGACATATGAGACCTACCATATTCTCGTATCCTATTAACAAGAGTGATCGAGGTGTCGGAGCTAATACCAGACTACCGAACCCTACCCTCATGCGGGCAAATCGTAATGATATCGAATATATGATAAGACTTTCTCCTATCCTCTAGCCCTAACCTCCACAGCCTTCCTAGAATCACCGATCTACCCCTTGTCCTCTTCCGACTGCCTCTCCATCTCCTTAATCCTTTGTCCAACCCCTTGGCATCCAGTATCTTCCTATCCATTTTTTCTCTTGTTTTCCCCTTTTCTCACTTGACAACTATGCAACTGACATCTTTCGGGGTGATTTTTCGCACTAAGCCCCTTGTCTATATATTTGCATGTCTCTTATAGACGCCCCCCCCCTATCATCCTGGTAGTGGAGCAGTGACCCTTGCTCCCCTCTCTCTATTTTCGGACCCGGGATCATTTTAGTTGAAGTGGGTTATTGTAGCCCCGGATCATGGTTGCGGCATGAAGATTCTGCCCCCTTTTTTTATGATATCCCATCATTCTATCCTGGTTCCCGGTTTACAATAGATTTTTTTCCGTGTACTTTAGCTTTGCTCTTCCTACACTTTTATTTTCCTTTTTTCTGTTCGTTTCTCATGTGAATATAGATGTACATTATATACCAAGTCATTTAGGGACTGTACGCTGTGCTTCAGCCCTCATAACGGCTAGCTTTTACGTCGCCTTTCACGCATGTCGGAAATACTTGTACTTGATCACTTTTCTCTATATCTATGCACCCCTCATTTTCACACTTTAGAGGGGAAGAGAGAAAAAGAAGGAAACAATAGAAAAAACAAATGAACAACGAAAGTAGAGAGAGTACGCATAGCAAGAAGGTAGTTGAAAATGGGAATACGAGAAAAGTTCCCAGCCACACAGGCTCATATAAATACAATAGAAATTGCGCCCGTAACGCAAGACTCTTGATCACAATGACCAGACTTATAAGAAAATCAATCGGGAAGTTTGGACAGTAACTTATGTGATGTCAGTGGATAACTCAAGAGAGCCCGCCCACTGCCTGTTCCTGTACGTACATTTCCGAAATATCGTCAGGAACCCCCTTCAGGACGCCTGCCCCTAGACTGCTTTCCATCGCATCCGGGATTGTGTCCTCATCTAGCCTGCTATGGAGATAACTGATAATATCATCTCGCCTAGGAGTGATGGGTACACTTGTTACTCGCCCCGCAAGACGCTTTCCGATTTCAGCCCGAATGTGTGGTCTCCCAGTCACGAATATTCGAGTGCCGGGCACCTTTGCACGATTTGGTTCAGTAAACCAAGAAGCTTGACCTCATGTCCTGCTGCACATTCGTCTAGAGCGTCAATGCCAATGAATGTTTGTTTTTCGGAAGAAGTAGTATGCAGCATCCTCACAACATGAGAAAGTTGCGGTCCCCTCCCCGTCCACCAATGGCCTTCTTCTGATCCCCGCAGGCTCGCACTATTTCTCCCGGAACCCCATTTAATCCATACAATCTGCTTGGGTATGGCCCCTAACACACTCGTGGATGACTGCTCCTTCCTGAGGGTGAAGTCGAAATAATCTTTAGTCAAACCACCACTTGAAAAGACCTAAATTCACAGCCTCTGAAATCCCGGTTTCCACCCCACTTCCTAACACATTAAAACAAAAATATATCAATAGATAGCGCAGGATCTAGCAAACCGGAAATCCGGATTTCTAGAACTAATTACATTGTTCCCCCCTGTAGTGATCGGCATTCAGCTTAACCTGTCCTAAAACCTGTGTTAATGACCGAGAATTTGCACAGGTAGTGCAAAAATGATCCCAAACTATTACATTTGCTAGGGCACTGTCGTATTATAATCTAGAGAGCTTTTGGGTGGGTCGATGGTTCACCTTCCATCATATAAGTTACCCCTGCATATACAGTTAGTTCAGAGAGGAGATGATAGCTAGGGAACGCGGTTGCAACCAATTCACACCCTTTGAGTCCATTATTCACGGTATTTGGTTCGATGCACCAAGCCAAACTCAGCTCCCCCGGGTACCGCAGGGTGTCAAATTAATGCGAACACTGGTTCCTCTTAACCAAGTACCTAAGCTGAAAATCGGTAAAAGTACTTCCTTCCATGGCTACGATACCCAAATGATATGGCCAATTCCCACCCGCACTGCGGAACCCTTACATTCTGGGAGTAAGGCTAAGTGTTTTTTATTTTTGGTTGTTGAGGCTTCCCAAATTGTTATTGCAGGTATAATATTAAGCTCAGGTGATTGGTCGAGAGGTAGAAGTTTTCATGGTAATTTGACAGCCCTCGGTACACAATTACTTCCCCATTGTGGGAGGTAAGAATATTGAAGATCCGATTTGATTCCACTTTATTAGACTTCTCTTGCATGCGGCCCCCCCACCCCTCCCCTTCCCACATATATTACCGGAACCTCACCTTTAAGTCTTTTGGCCAACCGTTATCTAATCACGCCTAAACCCGCTCGGGATCAGGGGGGTGTCTGATCAACGCTTCCCACAACACAAACTCTTATGAAACACGCTATTACTCGCCATCCAATATCATTGCGCAATAAATCATTTCCCGAGAAAGGGCCCTATAGCTGGAACTTAAGGTAGAGTATAGAACTATTGGAACACTAATGTCCGGAAACGGCAAATCCTTCCTTCCCTAGCTGGGGAGTGAATCTGATTTCGTGATGCGCGGCATGAGTATCGGCTACAATTCCCCTGCGGAAAAATGTTGCGGTGGATAAAAGGATTGAATGACTTTCCCATCTCTCATGTAACACGACAACCAATAGCGTGGTGGGCTGCGCAATCACTTTTGACAAGCCAGTGGTCGTGGAATGGGAGCTGATTTCAGTGTCAAAAGTCCTCCTACTGAGCTGGTTTTCCTTGACGAATAAGACTACGGGAAACTGTGGACATCCCCAGCACCTCATCTCGAAGCTCCCACCTTGAGGACCTATCATGTGAGAATGATCCCGGTTAAGCCATGTCCATACGGGAACCCGATCGCCTTTCGCACCCGAGTCAACTAGCCCTTATATCTCTTCACTCGGGCACCAGAAGTAGTTGCACTTTATATTCTCTCTATAGATCTAAACAACACTGAGGTCCACACCTCAGAGGGGTCGGAGGAAACGGAAATTAAGGAACCGCAGAAAAGCACAAACGAACAACAAACGCGGGAATGATCGTATGGTTCAGATCCGAAAAGCTATAGGAAAAGTAGATAGGATGAAGATACGATAGGATGATATGATGGGATGGAAATTTCAAACTTCACCGGCTTATGCCAATATAATAGAAATAGCCCCCCACTGACACTAAGCACTTAATCACACTGGCCTAACTATAATACATAGGGAAATCAGTAGAGAGGAGGTTTGGAGGGGCAGGTGACATATGTGGGTATTCCCATTGAATCTTAGTTCCTTCAAACAAAGGGAGGTATTAAGGTTGAGTTTCAATGGTAGGCTTAGCGCAGAAGGGAAGGGGGCACGGCGAGTACTAGAAGGCGGCATTCGGTACTATGGGTTGAGGATGAGCGGGAAGGAAAGGAGCGGGGAAATGGTGGGGGCAAACATGATTCTGGAATCATTATGGTTTTGCGGAATGGCTGATAGGGCGTCCATATTCAGAGACTGTGAGGAGGGTGATGGTGAATCAACTTTGGATCATACCGGGGCGGCGGGTTCCGGAGGCAGCGGCAGCGCCATCACTCCCGCATGGCGGCGCCTAACAACTGCGCCGGGATAGTGTTTAACCACAGTTATCTAGTTCGCCAGGGTCGACGCCGCCCTGTCCTAGCAGAACCCGTCCTGGCAGAATTTTCACCACTCCCTCGTACCCGGCAGGAGCAGCACGCCAGAGTGGGGTTTTGCCGTCGCCAATTAGTTCGTTAGGGTTAACATCGCTCCGTCCGTGTAGTATTTCCATCACTCCCTTGTACTATTCCAGGTAGTGTAATGCACTGGGGTTAGACCACCTAGAGCCACTTTGTTGGGATTAATTTCACTCCGCAAGAGTAGGACTTTCACCATTCCCTCATACCCATTCCCGACAGCACATCAGAGTGGTGTCAGGCGATTATTACTTGGTTTGTACGGGTTGATATCACCCCACTCGAGAAGCATTTCCACCACTTCCGGGTACCCGCGACCGGCAGCTCATGCGAGAGGTGTATCACCGGTATCCATAAAGTCCCCTTGGGATATATCACAGCCTCCCACCTCCACGTAACCAAAGGCAATCTCGATGATGCCAAGAATGGGTGCCCGGTGCCGACTACCAAATAGGGAGAATTTGTCTCAGTCAACAGAAGTCGCTCTTCTACCTGTTGAACAGTCAAATAGCTTTGGTGCAAGTAATCGAGCGCTATTCGAAGATTCTCGTTTCGCACTCCCGAATATAAGCAGGAATGCGCAAGAATGTGGTATGGAGATTAGGAGAGGGACCGGTCGAGCGAGCCTTGACCTGCTGCGAATTCAGACCTATGTGATCGATAAGTGAGCTATATTGCAAGGTTAGGATGGGTCAGGACGCAGTCGGAGGCTCACAGTATTCTCCGGAACTTGGCTTGCGCATCCACAGAAACAATCCTAATCTTCCGCAGTACTCTAAGGATAAGACTTCGACCCCTTATCCCGAAGGCGCATGTGAAAGTAAAAGATCGAGTCCGCGAATGAGGCTCAGTACTGTAAGCGAGAAGGGGAATGAGATGTTCACAAATTGAGAGGCATGTGCAAGGTTGTGGCTTGGCGCCACAACCACCGAGTGCCCTAGGTTACCCCTCAACGTAAGTAGCAGAGAAAAGGGGATGGAAGAATACTCGTAGGGTATGGGAGAGTGGTAGATGGAAGGGAGGGGAGATTAAGAAAGGGATGGTATTAAAGTGCGGGGGAAGGAGGAGGGGGTTGGTGGGGGGAATGATATGAGGAGAGGAGGGAAATAAAGAGCTTGGCTAGACTGAGGATACGGAAAAAGAGAAAGGCTTTGTCGGGGGATCGGGCCCTATGCAATTACCACACCCGGAAGGAGAATTTCTAAACACGAGAGAAGGGAGGAGGGAAAGAAGGGAATAAAGTTAGTTTAGATGTTTATTCACGTTGGTTTTAGGGTATCATAGTGGGAGGGTAGACCAGGCGGCGATGAGCTCACGAAAGCTCGCAGTCAATAAGCGGCTGGAGTGAGAAGAAAAAAACCTCTTAATGTAACTTTGCGGCTCAAGATAACATTGTGAATTAAGATAAGTTAGCAAAGTTGCGTTGCGGCGCAACAAACCTTTGTGGCACAACATAAGTTTAGGGCTAGTTTGGATGTGATGGTTTCGTTCCATTTGTTTTTTGTCAATACCGTATCGTAGAGCATGTAGAGGCATTCAGCCCCACGGTTGAAAAACGGGTATCATATCATACGCGGGTTTTTCGAATCGAAATACATTGGTGTGTGCAACGCCATTTTGCATACAAAGCTGACAGATCAACTAGAAACTTGGAACTCGAGAAACGCTCTTTCAACCCCGGGGCTAAATGCCTATAATGATGGCTTCCTTCCTTCCTTTTCCCAAAGTAAAGAGACCGGCCGTCTGGCACGACAGGTGTCAACCTTCCTTTGCAATACTGTGGCAGGAAGGATTTTCGTTGAAAATGTTTCATGGGGCAACATTTTGTTGGACAATTAGCGACAACCGTTTCTACAGATCACAATGGAACATTCGCTATATACCGCAAAAACTGGCAAGAACCGTCAGGCGCTAGGTACGTCAAGTGTTAGACCTGGCAGGCCGCTAGTCACCGCAAGTCCATCGCTTAAAATCCGTATTCTATTAGGAAACATAACTCATTATCACTTTCCGCAGCTTGAGCTCCTACGGCAAAAGACATCGTTACCCGGAATCAGATTCCCGGGGCATACTTCCCCCGAGACCCTACCACTGTCAATTTACCATCTAGTATTGTATCGGTTTGTTATTCCCGGTTTGAGCACGAGACGAGATTCCGCTAGAAAGAAAAGGTTGCGGCGCAGTGAATGTCCAAGTTAGAAACTCAACTACAATATTAATTTTCCTTTGTGTGGAGGATTAAAGGCCGCAGACAGCACAACTTAACCTGCCTTCAAGTTCACCCCTGGGGAACCGAATCATCTAAGCTAGATCCCTATTTAACCGCGCCCATTGCAGATTCCAACCGGCATTATACTGTCGGTCGGCAAAAGGATGTGAGATGAGATATACGAGTGACATCTGGTGATGGCGTGCCAAGGCTATTAGAGTGCCTAGGGCGGACAAGCACACTAGTGCACTGGAGGAGGAGAAAGAACTCGGGAAACACCGGTTACACTGACATGTTTAGAATTAGGGCGCTATAAGACAACACTGGGGATTCGCTCTGCCGTGTTGCCTGCTTGGTAACAGAAGGTTTTAGACCTCCAGATGGGACTTGGGTCAAGCGATCGTAGGCTGGTACAGTGAGCTTACTGCAAGGGTTGAAGGATTTAGAAATATTTTGTATCTTAGAGGGAAGGTGGAAGCCATGGCCTGCAGAATGGTTTGTGCGGCGTGGTCCATCCGTGTCAAAGGGCCTAAACCGACATGTAAAAATTCCAATCACAGAGCCGTATAAATGCCTTTCCTATTCTTGCGATCGATATGAAGGCAACTCGATGTTACTGACGTGCTGCAGTATGAGATTAGTGATGATTGATATTATCGGGTTCTGTATGAGGAATTCAGAACCTGCACCAAAGTTGCTAATTTCACTGCCCGGCAAGGTCAGTGTTGGAGGGGTATTCACGCTCGCAATAAAACGCGGGCGCTTGTTGAGTTAGAGGGAACTTGTGGAGTGGCTGTTCCTGCTACAAGTGCCTGTCCAGCCCTAGCCACAGGCGTGATGTTGGTTTCACAAAATTCAGGAAGCATGATTGGGCCAAGTGTTCATCGCCTAAGCTGGGCGATGGAGATAACCCCCGCTTTTCCCCCATGCTCTGGAGTTCTACCCCTAACAGTACCTTATCAACTCATCTTCTACAACATTCCGAAGCTCAAGGAACAGAAAAATGTCTCAAGATCAGGGCCCCAGTACCTGTAATACAAATTCTTTCAATACCACCGGCTTCCTAAACCACAACACCAACTTTCTTAACCACAACAGCCACTCTTTCAATACTACCATTACTGTCGCCGATGATAGGGGTGAAATCCTGAAATGGTTGTCACCTCTAGAGCCCCGCAAACGCCATTATGACCTTCAAGAACGCCGAGTGGCAAACGTGGGCCACTGGGTTATGCAGACGGGGGAATTTCGCAGTTGGGTGAGCCGCGATGATCAAGGTGGGTCGCAAAAGGCGACCATATTTTGCTCGGGAAATCCGGGCGTCGGAAAGACTTACATTAGGTAAGAGACGTGAGATTGGGGAGGAGGCGCAGAGATGGATATTATTTCTGACGATCGGCAATTTTAGTTCGTTGGTAATAGACGCTTTGGGCAATGAGGGGGGTGGGGCAGAGGGGGATATTTCCGTGGCCTGTTTCTATTGCGACTTCGCCGCCCAAAAGGAGCAGTCTGCGGCAAGTGTCTTAGGTGGCCTTCTGAAGCAGGTGGTTCGTGGCTTCAGGCCAATCCCGAGAGAAATAATCGATGCTTTTCAAAAGTATGAAAAGGTTATTGGCGGTCAGAGGCTGCAACTTCCTGAGATCGTAAATATACTGGGGAGCCTGGCATCTATGCGGCGCACGTTCTTCTGCCTGGATGCCCTGGACGAATGTGCAACACCGGACCGAGCCAAGATCCTCCTCTCACTCAGGGACATTGTCAAAATGTCCCCGACCGCTCGGGTGTTCTTAACTGGGAGACCGCATGTCGGTGGTGAAGTGGGAAGACATCTCGGGGGAGGAGTAGCCCTTGTATCAATAAGTCCCCGAAAAGATGACATTATTCGATACGTCCAGTCCAAGCTCGTGGAGGACTCAACTCCGGATGAGATGGATGAGAGGTTGGAGGCGGAAATTGTAAAGCAGATTCCGGAAACTGTCTCGGAGATGTGAGTACCATCAGCTAAATGTGAAATCCTATCCAAGATATCGGTTGACAAATATATATCTAGGTTTCTATTAGTCTCTCTGAATCTCGGCGCAATTCTAGAGGAGACCACTATCCATCAACGACGAGAAAGGCTTCGGATAATGACGGATGGCTTGGGCCTAGAAGGTGCTTACGGGGCAACATTAGAGCGGATCAAGGCTCAGGGTGGTCAGAAATGCAAACTCGGAATGACGGCTTTGATGTGGATATGCCATGCGGAACGGCCAATGGGAGCGGAGGAGTTATGTCAGGCCTTGGCCATAGAAATAGCGTTGGAACGTTGCAATGATGATAACGTTCCCTCAATGCGGACAGTGTTAAGCTGCTGCCAAGGGCTTGTTATGGTGGATAAGGAGGGATCGACTGTCCGACTAATCCACTACACGCTTCAAGAGTATTTGACCGGTAATCGTAACCTTTTCGAGAGCCCCCATTCAACAATTGCGGAGACCTGTTTGACATATCTAAATTCACACCAGGTAATGGCCCTTTCGGGCTCCCACGTTCAGAAGTCTCAGCACCCGCCCTTCCTGGAATACTCATCTCTATACTGGGGAGCCCACATGAAAAAGGAACTCTCGAATAGTGGGAAAACGCTTGCGCTGAAACTCTTCAGCAACTACCAATGTCATATATCAATTAGGCTACTCTTGGAACACACCCTCGGCTGGTATTTTATCTGCTCTATTGGAGACTTTTACAAGTTTACGGGACTTCACTATGCGTCCATATTTGGGCTTGTTGAGGTTTCGAAGGCTCTGACAATCATGGATGGTGTTGATATAAACGGCGTGGATGAAACAGGTATTACGCCGCTCTTATGGGCCGCCAAGAATGGACATGAGGCAGTGGTGAAACTGCTATTAGGACGCCAAGATGTCAACCCCAATAAGCCAGACAACCACCGCGGTCGAACACCAATATCGTGGGCTGCCAGGAATGGACATGAGGGAGTGATGAAGCTGTTATTGGGATGCCAAGATGTCAACCCCGATGAGCCAGACAACTACGGCCAAACACCAATATCGTTGGCTGCCGAGTATGGAGATGAGGCAGTGATGAAGCTGTTATTGGGACGCCAAGATGTCAACCTTGATAAGCCAGACAACGGCGGCCGAACACCAATATCGTGGGCTGCCGGGAATGGACATGGGGTAGTGATGAAGCTGTTATTGGGACGCCAAGATGTCAACCCTGATAAGCCAGGCAACGACGGCCGAACACCAATATCGCGGGCTGCCGAGAATGGCCATGAGGCAGTGATGAAGCTGTTATTGGGACGCCAAGATGTCAATCCCAATAAGCCAGACAACCACCGCGGTCGAACACCAATATCGTGGGCTGCCAGGAATGGACATGGGGTAGTGATGAAGCTGTTATTGGGACGCCAAGATGTGAACCCTGATGAGCTAGACAACGACGACCTAACACCAATATTGTGGGCTGCCTCGAATGGACATGAGGCAGTTGTGAAGCTGTTATTGGGACGCCAAGATGTCAACCCTAATAAGCCAGGCAACGACGGCCGAACACTAATATCGTGGGCTGCCGAGAATGGACATGAGGCAGTGGTGAAGCTGTTATTGGGACGCCAAGATGTCAACCCTGATAGGCCGGGCAAGTACGGCCAAACACCAATATTGTGGGCTGCCAGGTATGGACATGAGGCAGTGGTGAAGTTGTTATTGGGAAGCCAAGATGTCAACCCTGATAAGCCAGACAATGGCGGCCAAACACCAATATCATGGGCTGCCGAGAATGGACATGAGGCAGTGGTGAAGCTGTTATTGGGACGCCAAGATGTCAACCCCGATAAGCAAGACAATGGCGGCCAAACACCAATATCGTGGGCTGCCAGGTATGGACATGAGGCAGTGGTGAAGCTGTTATTGGGACGCCAAGATGTCAACCCTGATAGGCCGGGCAAGTACGGCCAAACACCAATATTGTGGGCTGCCAGGTATGGACATGAGGCAGTGGTGAAGTTGTTATTGGGAAGCCAAGATGTCAACCCTGATAAGCCAGACAACGACGGCCAAACACCAATATTGTGGGCTACCGAGAATGGGCATGGGGCAGTGATGAAGCTGTTATTGGGAAGCCAAGATGTCAACCCTGATAAGCCAGGCAAGTACGGCCAAACACCAATATTGTGGGCTGCCAGGTATGGACATGAGGCAGTGGTGAAGTTGTTATTGGGACGCCAAGATGTCAACCCTGATAAGCAAGACAATGGCGGCCAAACACCAATATCATGGGCTGCCGAGAATGGACATGAGGCAATGGTGAAGCTGTTACTTGGATGCGAAGGCGTTAACCCCAATAAGCCAAACAACTGCAGCCAAACACCAATATCGAGGGCTGCCGAGAATGGACATGAGGCAGTTGTGAAGCTGTTATTGGGACGCCAAGATGTCAACTCCGATATGCCAGACATATGGGGCGACACACCTATCCAGCTGGCAACCATGTTTGGACACAAAGGAGTGGTTAAGCTGATAAGGGGACAGACAGTAAGACATCAACACCGATATGCTTGACATATGAGGCCTACCCCACTCTCGTACCCCGTTAACAAGAGTGGCCAAGGTGCCAGAGTTATAGCAGACATCCGAGCCCCGCACGCCGGCCAATCGCAAAGATATTTAATTATTTTTTCCGATCTTCTATCCCTAAGCCCCTGCAGCCTTCCCAGAGTTAACGATCATCCCTTCTGGTCACCTCCCCATCCTCTTTTCTTTTTGTTCAACTCCCTAGCATCCAGTATCGTCCTACTTATTTTGCCTCTTGTCCCCCTTTTCTCTCTCGATAGCTGTGCAACTGCTATCTTTCTGGATGATTTTTGCACTATGCCCCTTGCCTATCTACCCGTATGTCTCCTACAGAAGGCCTTCACTATCAGCGTGGTAGCGGAATAATATTCCCTGCTCTCCTCCTTCTATTTCCAAACCCGGTATAATCTTAGTCGAAGTAGGGTATTGCAGTCTAGGATCCTGCTTGCCGCATGAATATTCAGCTCTCCTTTTTATGGTATCTCATTCAATCCAGGTTCCCGGTTTTTAATAGATTTTCCTTTCCGTGTGTTTTTACTGATCTTTCCTCATTTTTACTTTCTTCTCTCAACACTGTTATTTTCTTTCCCCTTCTCGTTTCTCCTGTCATTAGATAATAGGTCATTTAGAGAATGTATACTGTACCTTAGCTAGCAGCTACCTTCTATGCCACTTTTCACGGATGTCAGGAATACTTATGCATGATTACTTCTTTCTCTATGTCTATGCGGCCGTCAGGTCCATACTTGAGAGCGGGGGAGTGGGAAACAAGGAAACCATAGAAAAAACAAATGAACTACGAAGGTAGAAAGAGGTCTCACCCAGAAGGCAGTTGAAAATGGGGATACGAAGGAAGTCACAAGTCACACCAGCTCATATCAATACAACAGAAATATCCCCCGCATCACTAGACTCCTGATTACAGTGACTCGACTTATAAGAGAATTGATACAGAAGTTTGGACGGTATGTGATTTCAAGGAATGGGTAATAAATCGCGCAATGATCGGAACCTGGAACTAGAATATGGCTGGACTATACTATTACTCGCCCATTTTGTGGGGTAGGAATATAGCAGATCTGATTTAACACCACTTTATTAGGATTGTCTTACATGCGACACCCCCCCCCCACCTAATACCGGAATCACACCATTAATTCTTTTACCTAACCGTCATCTAATCATGCCTAAACTCTCTTGGGATGAGATAACTTCACTGGTCGGGGCTCCCTACCAGAGGAACTCCTATGGAAAAACGCTCTATTACCCGTCACCCAATACTCGTGCGCAATAGATCATTCCCCGATATTGAGCCTTACAGCGAGAATTTACGGTAGAGTATACTCTCATTGGAACACTAATGCCTGGAGGGTTGCAGTGCTTCCCTTGTCCGGCTGGGGGAGAGTTCGTGATGCCCGGAATGAGAATCGACCACAATCCTCCTGTAGAAAAAGGTCGCTGTGGATAAACGGCTGGAATGCCTTCCCTACCTCTCTTGTAACACGGCATCCAATACCGTTGTGAGCTGCGCGATCGCTCTTGACAAGCCGGGGCAGGATACCGGTGCCGAGGGAATGGGAGCTAGTTTCAGAGTCAAAAGTCCTCTTAGTCCGCACCTCATCCCAAGCGTAGCATCCAAGAATAATCCCCGTTAAACCATGTGCATACTGGAATCTGATCGTCATCGTACTTGACTTAACTAGCACTTAAGATACATCTCTTCCCTCGGGTTCCAGAAATACTCGCACTTTATATTTTCTCTATATCTAAACAGCACTCAGGTGTACAACTTAGAAGGGTCGAAGGAAACGGAAGTTAAGGAACTGTAGAAAGCATAAACGAACAGGCAATGTGGAAACAATATTTACAACCAAAAGGCAACTGGAAAAGTAGATAGGATGCAAATAGAATAGAATGGAAATTTCAAGCTTCACCGGCCTATGTTAATATAATAGAAATAGCCCCCGACCGACGCTGAAATGTTAATTCCACTGGCCTAACTACAGAGGGAAATCCGTGGAGAGATTGTCGGGGCACTGACAGGCGTGGACATTCCCCTGGAATTCTATTTCCTTCAAACAAAAGAAAATATTTAAGCTGAGTTTCTGTGGCAGGCTCAACGCAGACGGAAAGGAGACGCGGCAATTAATAAAGGGCGGGGTTCGGCACTATGGGTTGAGGTTTAACGGGAAGTGGGGGGAGCGAGGAAATGGCGGAGGCAGACGTGATTCTAAAATTAGTGTGGTTTCGAGGAATGGCTGATGGGCCATCTGTATTCGGAGACGGTAAGGAGGCTGATGCTTTCCCAGCCCTGGGTTGCTGCTGGGGCTGCGGATGCTAGGGGCCGCTGCAAAGCCATCACTCCCGCATGGCCATGCCTAACAACCCGCTCGGAATAGTGTTTAGCCACAGTTATCTGGTTCGCTGGGGTCGACGCCGCCCCATCCTAGCAGAACTTTCACCATTCCCCCGTGACCGGCACTAGAAGCATGCCAGAGTAGGGTTTTGCCGTCGCCACTTGGTTCGTTGGGGTTGACGTCGCTCCGTCCGTGCAGGACTCTCACTGCTTCCTCATGCCCATTCCCGAGAGCACATCAGATTGGTGTCAGGCCATGATCATTCGGTTTGTCGGGGTTGACATCACCCCGCTCGAGGAGTACTTCCACTGCTTCCTGGTGCCCACGACCGGCGGCCCATGCGAGAGGTGTATCACCGGTATCAATGCAGTCCTCCTGGTAGATATCAAAGCCTCCACCTCCACCTAACCAAAGACAATCTCGACGATGTCAAGAATGGATGCCCAGTGTAAACCACCAGATGGGCAAATTTCGCCTCGGTCAAGAGTGTACCAGTCGTTCTTCTATTCGAACAGTCAAATAGCCTTGGAGCAAGTAATTTAGTGCGATTCGAAGATTCTCGCTTGCGTGGGCCCTCGAATATAAGCAGGAATATCCGAGAGAAAGAATCTGGTTTGGGGATTGGGAGAGGGGCCAGTTGAGCCTTGATCTGCTCCGAATTCAGATCATTCAAACAGCTCCCGGCGATCGTTGAGCGAGTTGTACTAAGTGGTTAGGGAACGATCACGTATTCGCCGGCACTTGGCTTGCGCATCCAGAGAAACAAACCTAACCTTCCGCAGTAGTCTCAGAATAAGTGCCCAACTCCTTATCTCAAAAACGTACCGTATGAGAAGATAAAAGATTAAGTCCCGGGATGAGGCTCAGTATTTTTGTAAGCAAAAAGGGGAATAAGATGCTCACAATTGAGATGCGGGGGCAACGTGGTGGCTTGGCGCCACAATGGCCGGGTACTCTACCGCTCAATGTAACTAGCGGAGAAAACGGGATGGAAGAATTCTCGTAGGCTATGGGAAAGCGGTCGACGGAGGGGAGGGGAAAATGGGAAAGGGATGGTGTTAAAGCCGAGGGAGGAAGGAGGAGGTGGCTAGTTGGGAGAAAGATCGGAGGAGAGGAGGAGGGAAATAAAAAGTTTGGCTAGGGAAATGATGCGGAAGAGAGGAGAAAGGCTTGGGACCTAATGTAAGTGTCACACCGGAGAGGAGAATTTCTAAATACATGAGAGAGGAAGAGGAAGAGAAATAGCGTGGGCGTTTATTTAGTTTGATATTAGGGTAGTGGTAGCGCAGACCAGGCAATGAGCCCAGAGAGCCTGAAGAGAATAAAAAACTGAAAATTTAATGGAAAATAAAAGCACACAGTGCAACTAGTGCTCCGGCGGATAACATTGTCAGCCCATCGTTACGTTGCGGCTCAACAAAAACTTTGTGTCACAGCCACAGTTTAGCGCCTGTTTGGATGCAACGGTTTCATTCCCTTGGCACATATGATGGTACTCGGATACCAGGGCTAGTCCGCGAACACAGGGCTGACAAAGCTAACGACGATATTAGGAATAGCGCACGCACTAAGGGGTGTGTGTTGAAAACCAGAAGAATTCCTCGAACGCTTTCTGCTTTACTATTGGTTGAACTATCTATTCAAGGTTTCTATTGGATATTTGCCACTTTAGCTCATGCTCAGAATAAATCCTGGTGTTCGCGGACTAACCCTGACACCCGAGTATCAGAGAAGCGATAAATGTGTACCAGTCCTAATTGAAATAATGCAACCTATCAAGTGCCAAGAGCGCCAAGGGCTCTGAGTGGTATCATGTGCATTCGGTATGATATAACAAGCTTCTGTGTGGCCATCTACAAGCGATAAATTAAATTGTATGAGACTCGAGAATCCGCCTATGGCTATGATAGGTGCGCTGAACATAGTTTTTAAATTCTAGAGTGCCATAAGCCACTCCACTTCTTTAAGCCTCAATAATATGCTCAGAGCTCGCCTGTTTTTTCCGCCCACTAAGCCTACCCACTCTTCTTTTCAACAATTTCTTGTTACTTGGTCACCCCATCCTGAGCTTCTATCATAGTAATTGTAGTACCGAATCTAGGAAGTAAAAAGGGTTGGAGTTGGTGGGTGGAATTTGTTGATCCAATCATCCGATGTAGCCAATGGTTCGGTCCACAGCCGGGGGTGTTCCTGAGATTTCATCGTTGCTACCTTACACTTTTACACCAAAACTCATGCCTACCAATTGTTAAACCAGACCTGGAAGTCGGGTTTTGCCTTTCTAAAAAAACTACTAGCTTCTAGTTCTTCATTTGGCCTACATGATAGTGGTTGTTTCATAGCAAATTTGGCGATATTTATGGGGTCATTTGTACAGTACTGGGACAAAAGGGTTCATCTGATACCCTTTTTACACCAAAAATGGACATTTTTAAACAAACAATTCTCAACACTGCTTATATACAAACACTTGAAATATTTCCACCAGCTAGAGAATCACTACCTATTGAAACCTCTGAAAGTAGAAGTATAAGGAAGGAAAGCTGTCTTTATTGTTCATGATTGCGTTAACGAGTGTGAAAGTGACATAAATTCTTTTATGGAGTGCTGCACAAAAAAGGTACAGGGCAACAGATACCAGATACCTAAATGACCATTTCTCCATCACTTGGTAATATTTAAGGATTCTGTAACCATTTTCAAGTTATCTATACATTTGCTAATGCATGGACAAATTTTCGCTGATTCTCGCGGACATTGCGCAATGAGGGAGGGTGGTGAAGAAGGGCACTTTTGGTGTATAAAGGGCATCGGACGAACCCTTTTGTCCAAGTATTGTATTTGTGTGGGTTGAGATCTTGGTGTACGTTCATCGCTTCTAACACTATACAAAGGACAGTTTCCTTCCCTTTCAAAAGCCGTAAACAGAATGGCACAACATGTATGATATCAACCTTTCCCACCCACTCCAAACGGTGGAAGGAATAATTTTCCTTGAAAACCCTTCATGGGGCAACAAATGGTTGACCGTTGGCAATAACGGTTTTGACATGTCAAACTGTTTCGCAACGGAACAGTCGTCACCCCCCGTTTTTGCAAAACAGGCCCCTAGATAGTAGAGAAAGAGAAGGGAGCGCCAATCTTCCATGGTCTGCTGGGCCCAGGGCCTATTACGATCGCACTTTTGTTTTTCCCTTCTTTGGTATCATACTTCATTTATAGTAGCCTCAATCATAGGCTACCAAAACTTGGTCCTCTACACTTTGGCCGAACAAGCTTCTAATCACTAAAACCCCCCTCTTAAAATCCGTATTATAAGGAAATATATTCGTTATTACCGTAAAAACTCAGTACATCCACCATCAACGGTCGGGCCCATTGCCCCCGGAATCTAAGCTGAAACACCCCGAGAGGGAATAGAATTTTCCAGGCAGGGTATAGCCTATTTAAGTTGAGCCCGCTGGATCTCATCAACCGGTATTCGCAATTTTGCCAACGTGGTTTGTTAAGCCCATTGCGGTTTAGTACAGAGATTGCTAATGGTGGATTCACTGAGTTTTTACGGTATCATACATTCCGTGGCGTGAGCTCGCGCCTCAAAAAACATCGTTACCCGGCATCAAATTCATTGCAAGATACCGCCCCCGACACTACTCGCCCAAAGAAAAAGTCTGTCCCCCTAGGCGCCGGGGGTGGGTGGGTTTAGAAGGCGAATCGCTAAAGGTCGGGGACAGACTTTTTCTTTGGGCGAGTACACACTACCGCCATCAATTTCCCGCCCAGTATTGTATCGCATGAACGCTAATGCACAGAATATGACAAGGCTTTCCCGATCAGGCCGGGGTAATTTTATCGGTTTGTGACAACCTTAGAATACCATCGACAGGGAAATAGACCATCGAAAAAGTGAAACTTTTAGAGGGAGAGCCCACATTGCAACGAACAACAAAGTCCTTACATTTCCCTATAATTTTTTAGTGATATTTAGCTTAAAGAAACCATCCCACAGAAAGCCATTCTGAGGATGGAAAAATAAATATAGGACATTGAAGGCGTTTACCCATCCTTTTTCACTTTATTTGTTAACTTTACTTCACTATGTAATGGTGGCCGAAGAGAACGATAATCCCATGCAATGGTTTCACTTTTTCGATGGTATATTCCCAGATGCCAATACTGACTGCCAAACATAAGGTATTCTAAAGGTCTGCCCTATATATAGTGAACATTTACCTAAAGAAGCAGAAAAAAGCAGTCACCATTAGCTCCAGTGGCAAAAAAAAAACACCCCAGTTATGGTTAGCTCACTAGCTTAAAGGTGAGGCCACAGCGACAAGGGTGAAATGTTTAACATTATTTTTGTGGTGGCACCTGAAGCAGGGCCTTAAGCAGCGATTTGCAGCCAACTTATTTAATGGACAACGTACACCTCCACATCTCTGAACATCAACATCTCTGAACGATTCTTTCATCTCCATCATACCCTAACTCACATCCCGGGCTTCTTAACACAGCTCGCTGGACAATCTCAGCAACCTGGTTAAACTTTCTAAATTCGCAGGAGGTCGAAGCTCACAACAAGTCTCTCGTCAGGACTCCAACGCACATCTTTTCACTTTCTCCAACGTGCCCTACTTTTAACCTCTAGCCAATACTCCTTTGTGAATATTCTTCCCGATATTGTCGAATCTGGGCAAAAGTAGGTTTTCAGATTCAGCGAAGTGGATTGGACTGACGACTGCGATAATCAGATATCCACTAAAATCCTCCTCAAGGCACGAAAACTGTATTCTGGAATATTGGTTTCAATAAAGCTTCAGGCTTGAACGGTCTATACTTGGTATTATCCCCTAGGAAATCCAAAATTGTAGCCGGCTCAGTCAAGATGGGAGGCTCTATTATTATTCAAAAGAGAAGCGTGGGTAACACACCGCTTGGGTGGGCTGCTAGGAATGGGAACGAGGAAGTAGTGAAAAGGCTCCTAGCAGAGGATGACATTGACCCCAATGAGCCAGACAATAGAGGCCAAACACCACTCTGGTGGGCGGTCCTCAATGGGCATGAGAGAGTGGTGAAAACACTACTGGACCGGGACGACGCCAACCCCAACAAGTCAGATGAGTACCTCCGGACACCGCTCTTTTTGGCAGTCTCGGGTGGGCACCAGGGAATAGTGAAAATGCTGCTTGGACGGGATGACACTAAACCCAACAGAGCAGATGTTCGCGACCGTACACCGCTCTTGTTGGCTGCTTCAGATGGGCACGAGGAAGTGGTGAAAATGCTACTTGAACGGCATGATACAGACCCTAACTGGTTCGATCAGTACAACGAGACACCACTTTGGTTAGCTGCCTCAAAGGGGTATGAGGGAGTGTTGAAAATGTTACTTGCTCGGGACGACATCGACTTGGACCCACCAGATACTATTTATGGTGGAAGCCCACTCAAGACGGCTGCTGCAAGAGGGCATGAGGGAGTGGTAAAACTACTACTTGAACGGGACAGTGTCAAGCCCAATAAGACCAATAAGTTTAGCCTAACAGCACTCATGTGTGCCGCTGGTAGTGGGTACGAGGGAGTGGTCAAAGCACTACTTGCACGGGATGATGCTAGTATCGATATTCCAGGTGGCGACCACTGGATGCCACTCTCATGGGCAGCTACAAATGGGCAAAAGGGTGTGGTGAAATTACTACTTCATAGGGATGGCTTCAACACCGGCGAGCCTGGCGGGGTTGGCAAAAACCCACTCTTGTTGGCTGCCCGGGATGGGCACAAGGAACTGGTCCAAATATTACTCGAATTTGGCATCCATCCCGACAGCCCGGATGAGTGCAGTCGGACGCCACTCTCAAAGGCAGCCGAGAATGGGCGTGAGGAAGTGGCCAAAATCCTGCTCGGAGCGGGCAACGTCAACCCTGATAAACCAGATAAGGACGGGCAAAGCCCACTCTGGTGGGCCGCTCACAACGGACACGAAGGAGTGGTGAGATTACTACTCGAACAGGAAGGGGTTAGCAAGGGCAAGCTGAACCAGTATGGACAATCGCCACTCTCAATCGCTACCACGCATGGTCATGTGGGAGTGATATCCCTACTACAGCCTCTAGAAGATGCCGCCCACAGAATTACCTAAGCCTGAGAAGGCATTGCCCTGAGTACTGCCTTCCGATATCACTAATTGCCAACTATCGCTCTCGTCATAATCACTACTCCTCCAACAACCATTTTTCGCTGCAGCCGCCTCTCTACTCTCACCCTACCAAACATTTTCCTCATGCTTAAACCCCTGCCTGATGCTAATTTCCATCTTACCTTCCTGCGCGAGCTTGCGACAAAAACGCAGCCTAAAGTTTATCTTTTCGATTGGCGAAAGAAAGTCACATACAATGGGAATTCACATATTTATCACCTACTTATCAGACCCCCTATCTGGATTTTTCTCATAGGGTTGGGTTGGGACTTGTAAGCTTCTGTTTAAAATCTGGACTTCACTGTTATAGGAGGTTCTCAGCTGTTGTATTGAAATGGGCTCGTGTGGGTTAAAAGTTTTATTATATTTACTTTAATAGCTTTCTGTTCCTGGTTCTTCATTCACTTTTCCCCCCACCGATTGTTTCCCTTTTCCTTCACTTTGAGTTGTAAACGTGATTGTTGTTTAGATATCTTGGAAAAAAACAATTGATACGACTATCCCCTACACCTGTGCAAAGCGATCAAAGAGCTGGCTAGCTATTTGGTAAGATATTATGGTGATTAGTTTCCACTATGGACATGGTTTAATAAAGATCTTACCTTTCTAGAATTTCCTCTAATTTTGGGTTCAAGGATGAAGCTAAAAATCCTCCTTGCTTCTCACTTCTCCCGACTGGGGAAAATGAACACGGGATGGTGTGTTTTATCTGTCAAACAAACCCCAATTTTACAACCACAGTATGAGTATAGTGTGATTGGACAATTGATGTCAGGAGAATGGCAAAGCCTTCCTTGACTAACCGGGGAGAGAGCCTGAGTTCGTAATGTCCAGCATGAGCATTTGCCGCACTACCTGCCCAGGGAAATCTTGAGATAGATAAAAGCACGGAATGTCTTCCATACCGCTCTTGTGACTCGACATCAAATAGCGCCGGGGGCTGTGCGATCACTCGTGAAAGGCTAGGGAAGGATATCAACACTCGTGTAATGGGATCTAATTTTATTCAACACTATAGGGTTTGGCGCAGTGAATCGAGTTTCCAGTGGCATGGAGATGCAGAACTTTGATTGGTATGAGCAATTTGTGATCGAGAGAAGTTATTAAAGAAAAGAAATAATAAAATCGTATGCGGTAACAAATGAGTTCAATCTCTTTCACATGGTCATGCATCCTTCCTACTGTCGAACCGAATCAGATCCAAGGTGGAAATAGAAGCACCGAGGATGGGGTTATCCAGCCTGATGAATACTAGGTACATAGCCATGGATATAGTTAGTGTTTGGCTATGATGATTGTTCACATTTCATTGTGGGTCGGTGGTGCCAGTTGTTTGATGTGCCAGTGGTTGCTGTGGGTGGGAAATTTACTGTTTCATAGGGCCCAAGGAATACTGTATTTACTCGCTGGGTCCACCATCCACAGTAAGGCTTCTCCACTCCGCAATCCGATACAAAATTGCTATGAGAAGGAAATATGTTCTCTATAGACAGTAGAGACTATTTAAGCTGAGCCTGTTAGATCCTATCAACTGGTATTCATAATTTTGTTAACCTGCTCTGCTAAGCCTACCCTAGCTTCGACAATGATTTCCATGGGTGGATCTGACCGGTAAATACAGTACCGGTATAGGGCAGAGGGATATATTGTTGAAAACTGGTATTAGGTAGGCCTACACAGTGAAAAGAAAAAAACAAGCTCAATCTGACTGTGGCTCAGGATAACCCCGTATGTTACCATGGTTATGTTGTGGCTCAACAATAACATTGTAGCACAGCGTAGGTTTGGGGCCAGCAGTTTGGATGTGAGAACCAGTCCCTCTTGGGGGTAGGAATATTGTAAATCTAATTCGACCCCACCTTATCAGACTCTGCTTATGCGGCCCCGTATGGTACCAAAGTCTCACTGTTAAATATTTCGCCCAACCTTCATACTCACCCCTGAACCCGCTTGGGATTGGAGAAATTCCCCAACCAGGGCCTTCAACAAGAGGAAGTCATATGGAAAATTGTACTATTACCTGTCATCCAATACGATAGCGCAATAGAGCATTCCCCCCATATCACGGCTCATGGTCGGGATTTACGGTAGAGTACTCATAGATATATCATGAAAACCTTGAGAATATCATGCGCTTGATGGTCAACCCTTGTGATACCATCGACAGGGGAATATCACATCTAAAAGAGAAACCTTGACAGGAAGAGATTAGATTGCAATGAACAAAGTCTTTCCACACTGGCGTATATTTTTATCCCTGAAACAATGCAAAAAAGTTAGACAAAGGAGGTGACAGAAAAAATAAGGAATTACTTTAACCCTTTCAGTATTTTTCTGGAATTCCCTATAATCTGGGAGTGATATTTACCTTAAAAAACCATCCCATGGAATGGTTTCACTTTTTTGATGGCATATTCCCCGGTTGATAATATCCACAAGGCGCCAAGTGCATGGTAATTCTAAATGTCTGCTCTATATATAGTGAACCTTTACCTGAAAAAGCAGAAAAAAACAGTCACTATTAGCTCCGTTAGGGCAAAAAAAAAACACCACAGTTATGGTTAGTTCACGGGCCAAAAAAGGTGGGGCCACAGCGAACGTTTGCGCTTATTTTTATGGCAGCACCTAGAGTAAGGCCTTATGCAGCTATGCACAAGCAAGCTCTTATTTAATGGGCAACGCACACCTCGACACCCTAACCGTCAACACCTCTCAACGATTCTTTCATCACGATCTTGCCCGAGCTCTCTTCCCGGGCTTTTTGGCACAGCTCCCTGTGCCATCACAACAACCAGCTTAAATTTTCTGAATTCGCAGAAGGTCGAAGCTCACAGCAAGTCTCTCCCCAGGACTCCAACGCACACCTTTTCCCTTTCTCCAACGTGCTCTCCTTTTAATCTCCAACCAGCACTCCTTCTTGAATATTCTTCCCTATATTGTGGAATTCAGGCAAAAGTAAGTTTTCAGATTGAGCGAAGTGGATTGCACTGACCACTGCGATAATTAGATATCCACTAAAATCCTCCTGAAGGCACGAAAATTGTATTCTGGGATATTGGTTTCAATAAAGCTTGGTGCTTCAACGGTCGATACTCAGTAATATTTTCAGGAAATCCAAGATTGTAGCCGGCTCAGTCAATATGGGAGGCTGTGTTATCAGCCAAAAGAGAAGTATGGGTAACACACCGCTTGGGTGGGGTGCTAGGAATGGGGATGAAAAAGTAGTCAAAAGCCTTCTAGCACAGGATGATATTGACCCCAACGAGCCAGACAATAGAGGCCAAACGCCACTATCGTGGGCAGCTCTCAATGGGCATGAGGGAGTGGTGAAAATGCTACTCGGTCGTGGCGACATTGACCCCAACGAGGAAGATGGCTTCTGCCGGACGCCGCTCTGGTTTGCTGTCTCGGATGGGCACCAGGGAATAGTGAAAATGCTGCTTGAACGCGATGACACTGAGCCCAACAGGGCAGATAATCGCGACCGTACACCGCTCTTGTTGGCTGCTTCAGATGGGCGCGAGGAAGTGGTGAAAATGTTACTTGAACGGGATGACACGGACCCTAACTGGTTCGATCAGTACAACCAGACACCACTTTTGTTAGCTGCCTCAAAGGGGCATGAGGGAGTGGTGAAAATGCTACTTGGTCGGGACGACATCAACTCGGACCCACCAGATACTGTTTTTGGTGGAAGCCCACTCGAGACGGCTGCTGCAAGAGGGCATGAGGGAGTGGTGAAACTACTACTCGAACGGGATGGCATCAAGCCCAATAAGCCAGGCAAGTTTGGCCAAACAGCGCTCATGTATGCCGCTGGTAGTGGGCACGAGGGAGTGGTGAAACAACTACTCGCACGGGATGATGTTAGTATTGGTACGCCAGGTGGCTGCCACTGGAAGGCACTCTCATGGGCTGCTGAAGAAGGGCACAAGGGTGTGGTGAAATTACTACTTCATAGGGATGGCTTCAACACCGACGGGCCTGGTGGGGTCGGCAAAAACCCACTCTTGTTGGCTGCCCAGAATGGGCACAAGGCACTAGTCCAAATATTACTCGAATTTGGCATCGATCCCAACTGCCCGGATGAGTGCAGTCAGACGCCACTCTCAAAGGCAGCCGAGAATGGGCGTGAGGAAGTGGTCAAAATCCTGCTCGGAGCGGGCAATATCAACCCTGATAAACCAGATAAGGACGGGCAAAGCCCACTCTGGTGGGCCGCTCACAACGGACACGAAGGGGTGGTGAGATTACTACTCGAACAGGAAGGGGTTAGCAAGGGCAAGCTGAACCAGTATGGACAATCGCCACTCTCAATCGCTACTACGCGTGGCCACGTCGGAGTGATATCCCTACTACAGCCTCTAGCAGATACCGGCCACAGAAGTACCTAAGCCTGAGAAGGCATTGTTCTCATTACTGCCTTCCGATATTGCTAATTGCCAACTGTGGCTCCCACAATTTCCACTACTGCTCCAACAACTATTTTTCACTACGGCCGCCTCTCTACTCTCACCCTATCAAACCTTTTCCTCATGCTTAAACCCCTACCTGATGGTAATTTCCATCTTACCTTCCTGTGAGAGCCTGCAACAAAAACGCCCCTTAGAGTTCCTCTTTTCATTTGATGGAAGAATGTCACATACAATGGGAATGTACATATTTATCACCTACCTATCAGACCCTCTATCTGGGCTTTTCTCATAAGGTTTGCTGGGTCGAGAATTGTGAGTTTCTGTTTAAAATATGGACTTCGCTGTTATAGGAGGGTCATTACTGTTGCATTGACATGGGCTGGTATGGGTTAAAAGTTTCATTATATTTACGTTAATGGTTTTCTGTTCTTGGTTGTTCATTCACTTCTTCCCCATCGATTGTTTCCCTTTTCCTTCACACTGAGTTGTAAACCTGATGGTTATCACTGGATGGAGTGTTTTATCTGTGAAACAAACTCCAATTCTACAAGCGCTGTACGTGTAGTGTGTGATTGGAAAATTGATGTTCGGAGAATGGCAAAGCTTTCCTTTCCTTGCCGGGGAGAGACTCTGGGTTGGTAATACCCAGCATGAGCATCTGCCGCAATACTAGTGGAGAAGATTTTTGGGGTGGACAAAGGTACGGAGCGTCTTTTCTACCGCTCTGGTAACTTGACATCCAATAGTGCGGCGGGCCGCATGATCACTCTTGAAATGCTCGGAAAGAATATCAGTACTCTTGTAATGGGAGCTGATTTGAGAGTCAAAATTCCTCTTGCGGTGCTAATCTTGCCTCGTGAAGAAGGGTAAAAGAAAGTGTGGGCATCTCCTGAACCTTATCTCGGGGTTCTCACCGTGTGGGTGCAAGAAGCAAGAATGATCCCTCTTAGGCCATGTCCATACTAGAATCCAATCGCCACCATACCCGAGTTTAACTTGCACTCACATTTCTTCTCTCTGATGTCAGGAATAATTGCTCTTTATATTATTTCTATATACCTAAACAGCACCCAGGTTCACACCCCAGAGCGGTGGGAGGAAATACAAATTACGGAATCGCGGAAAATCGCAAACTACCAAGGAATATAAAATCAGGATTCACAACCCAAATGCAACAAGAAAAGTGGATGGGATGAAGATACTTATAGGATGGAATGGAAATTTCAAATTTCCCCGGCTTATGTCAATATAATGGGGATAACCCCCACCGGCACTAAACTCTTAATTCCACTAGCCTAACTACATAGGGAAATCCGTAAAGAGGTTTTAAGGGGTAGGTGATAGATCTGGGCATTCCCATTGAATCTTATTTCCTTCAAACAAAGGAGAATATTAGGGTTGAGTTTCTATGGCAGGCTTACCGCAGAAGGAATGGGGACAAGTGGATTACTACAAGGCGAGATCCTGCACTGTTGGAAGGCTGAGTTGGAAGGAGAGGAGCGAGGAAATGGCGGGGGCAGAAATTATTCTGGAATCAGTGTGGTTTTGCAGAATAGTTGATGGAGTCCATATTCGGAGACTGTACAGAGTGATGCCTCATCAGCTCTGAGTCATGCTGCCGCATCGCCATCATCCCCGCATACCCACGACTAACAACCCCGCCGGAATATTGTTCAGCCATTATCTAGTTCGCTGGGGTCGACGCTGCCCCACCACACTTGAACCTCCACCCTCGTTCCCGGCAGTAGCAGCATGCCAGAGCGGGGTTTTGCCGTCGCCACTTAGTTCATTGGGGTTGACGTTGCTCCGTCCGAGAAATATTTCCACCACTCCCTCGTACCCATTCCAGACAGTCCAACGCAGAGGCGCTAGACCGCCCAAAGCCCTTGTGTTGGGATTAATGTCGCTCCACCCGAGTAGGACCTCCACTACTCCCTAATACACATTCCCGACAGCACACCAGAGTGGTGTTAGGCCATGATTATTTGGTTGTTCGGGGTTGATATCACCCCAGTTGAGGAGCATTCCCATCACTTCCAGGTGCCCACGACTGGCGGTCCACGTGAGAGGTGCATCACCGGTATCCACATAGTCCTCTTGGTAGATATCACAGCCTTCCACCTCCGCCTAACCAAAGCCAATCTCGGCGATGCCAACAATAGATGCCTACCGGTAGTGGACTACTAAATAGGCAAAGTTTGTCTCAGTCAACAGCGTACAAGTCGCTCATCTGCCTTTGAAACAGTCAAACAGGCTTGGTGCAAATAATGTAGCGTGATTCGGGGGTTCTTGTTTCGCGTGGGCACCCGAATATAAGCAGGATTATTCGAGAAAGAATGTGGTTTGGAGATTTGGAGAGGAACTGGTCGAGCGAGACTTGGTCTCCTGCGAATTCAGATCGTTTAAAAAGATATCGGGGGTTCTATTAAAAGGCTAGGATGGGTCAGGAGGCAGTCGGAGGACACTCACGACATCCTCCGGAACTTGGCTTGCACCTCCACCGAAACGACCTTAATCTTCTGTAGTACTCTAAGAATAAGACCTCGACTGCATATCCCAAAACGTATGAGAAGGCAGAATATCAAGTCCACAAATGAGGCTCAATATTTTTGTAAGTGGTAAAGGGAATGAGATATTCGTAATTGAGATGCGCACGGAAGGTGGTGGCTCGGTGCGACAACCGCAGAGTTCCCGACCACTCAATGTGACTAGAGGAGAAAACAGGATGGAAGAATAAGAATACTCGTAAGGCATGGGAACATGGCAGATGGAGGGGAGGGGATATTAGGAAAGGAATATTGTTAAAGCCGAGGGAGGAATGAGAGGGGGGGTGGTTGGTTGGGGGAAAGATCGGAGGAGAGGAGGAGAGAAATAAAGAGTTGGTCCTGGGAAAGGATGTGGAGGAAGAGAAAGGTTTCTCCAGGCGTTGGGACCCATACAAATGCCACACCCAGGAGGAGAATTTCTAAATGCATGAGAGAGGAGTAGTCCGGATGTTTATTTGAGTAGATTTCAGGGCATCACAGTGGTAGGGCAGACCAGGGGACGTAGGCCCACAGAAAGCCCGAAGAGAAAAAACAACAGAAATTAAAATGAAAAAAACGCTCAAGGTGACTTTGCTGCTCAAGATAACACAAGGTGGGTTATCATGGTTACTTTGCGGCTCAACAAAAGCATTGTAGCACGGCATAAGTTTAGGACTCGGATGCTCCAGTTCGGTTTCCGTTGGCCTACTGTAAAACCGAGATAATTGTGAATCCCACCAGGACGTTGGAGTCGCCCCTCCGAGTACAAGTATGGTCTGTGTCTCAAATGAGGGCTGAAGGAGAATCCTCTCCCTGTGTATTCTCCCCCTAATCCAAAGTGTGAAATTCAGGTCGTCCTAATGCCATTCTCAATCATTTCGGCTCTTACGGTATATAAAGGACCTTTTTACATTTGTTCCAAAATGGTGGGATCAGAACGGCCGTTTGGCACAACAGGTAATTACCCGTGCCAAGGTTCCCACCGCTTCGAAGGGCGCTAAGTGACCTTCGAACAAAGGGCCCGTTTACCTATATAGACGACCGTCTAGCAACCGGAGAGGTGCCGACCGTCAAGGAAGGTTAGAGCATACTGTAGCCTGTCCCAAACTGCCGGCACTCACAGGCAAATGGGCCCCTAGCCTTTTGGGTACTTGCATTTTCATCGGGTATCCGGAATTGGGTAATATTAAAGATTTATATCTTAATACTATGACCAAACATGTCTAGCAGTAGTTACTATTACTTACATCAGTTATTTTCATACCAGGCCAAGCTTGTCCTCTTTATTACCTTTTAGTTCACACCTGCTTGTGTCTCTGCGCCAAGATTGGGCTCCCATTTTGGAAAAGCCATCACGAATACATAGAAAGTTTAGTATTCATGCTCTTTGAAAGATTGCGGTGAACAGTGCCAGTAGCCGGTTAAGCCCATGTATGAGAATGAACTCACACTTTAAAATTTATCGCCATGCTTGAGAAAAGTAGCATCAAGGCTACTCTTCACAGTGAATGAACACCTTCCCTGATCCTACTGTCACAATCGCTGTCACTATTTCATAATCATTATTATTTCCACTTGCCATCGGCTACATTGTCCTCTTTTTATTAAACACATCAAATCTTTGATATTTCACATAATTCTGACACACCATCCGGCACTTGTATAGCAACCGGATTCCGAATACACGATGAGAATACAAGTAGATATATCGAGAAAACTATTAGAGTATTAGGCGCTTGGCAGTCAACGCTTTCGGTACTTGTACCTCCGACCAGGAAATATACCATCGAAAAGGTGAAACCATTACAGGAGAGACCACATTACAATAAACAGCGAAGTCTTTACACACTGGTATATCTTTTTATCCCTTAAACAAGGCAAAGAAGTTGGATAAAGGAAGTGACAGAAAAAATAGAGAATTACTCTAACCCCTCTGGTATTTTCTAGAATTTCCCTACAATGTTTTAGTAATATTTAGCTTAAAGAAACCATCCCACAGAAAGCCATTCTGAGGATGGAAAAATAAATATAGGACATTGAAGGCGTTTACCCATCCTTTTTCACTTTATTTGTTAACTTTTCTTCATGATTTAATAGTGGCCAAAGAGAATGATCATCCGATCCAAGGGTTTTACTTTTGCGCTAGTATATTCCCCGGTGATAAGTATCCACAAGGGTTGACCACCAAGGGCAAGGTATTCTAAAGGTCTGCTCTATATATAGTGAACGTTTACCGAAAAGAGCAGAAAAAACCAGTCACCATTAACTCCGTTAGCAAAAAAAAAAACACCCTAGTTATGGTTAGCTCACCAGCCTGAAAGGCGGGGCCACAGCTATGATACAAGAGTGAACGTTTACCCTTATTTTTATGGTGGCACCTGGGGCAGGAACCCGAGCCATTATTCATAAACAACCTCCTATTCAATGGGCAACAGACACCTCGACATCCCTAACCATCAACACCTCTAAACAATTCTTTAATCTTCATCATACACAAGCTCCCAACCCGGGCTTTTTGGCACAGCCCAGCGGACAATCCCAGCAACCTGTTTAAATTTTCTGGATTTGCAGGAGGTCGAAGCTCACAGCAAGTTCCTCCCCAGGACTCCAACGCACACCTTTTCTCTTTCTCCAACTTGCCCTCCTTTTAATCTCCAACTAGCACTCCTTGTTGAATATTCTTCCCTATATTGTGGAATCCAGGCAAAAGTAAGTTTTCTGATTCAGTGAAGTGGATTGCACTGACGACTGCAATAATCAGATATCCGCTAAAATCCTCCTGAAGGCACACAAACACTATAGTGGGATATTGGTTTCAATAAAGCTTAATGCTTCAACGGTTTATACCCGGCATTATTTTTAGGAAATCCAGGATTGTAGCTGGCTCGGTCAAGATGGGAGGCTGTGTTATCAGCCAAAAGAGAAGTATGGGTAACACACCGCTTGGGTGGGGTGCTAGGAATGGGGATGAAAAAGTAGTCAAAAGCCTTCTAGCACAGGATGATATTGACCCCAACGAGCCAGACAATAGAGGCCAAACGCCACTATCGTGGGCAGCTCTCAATGGGCATGAGGGAGTGGTGAAAATGCTACTGGGTCGGGGCGATATTGACCCCAACGAGGCAGATGACTTCCGCCGGACACCGCTCTGGTTTGCTGTCTCGGATGGGCACCAGGGAATAGTGAAAATGCTGCTTGGGCGCGATGACACTGAGCCCAACAGGGCAGATATTCGCGACCGTACACCGCTCTTGTTGGCTGCTTTAGATGGGGACGAGGAAGTGGTGAAAATGTTGCTTGAACGGGATGACACGGACCCTAACTGGTTCGATCAGTACAACGAGACACCACTTTGGTTAGCTGCCTCAGAGGGGCATGAGGGAGTGGTGAAAATGCTACTTGCTCGGGACGACATCGACTTGGTCCCACGGAATGCTCTTTTTGGTGGAAGCCCACTCCAGATGGCTGCTTCTGGAGGGCATGAGGGAGTGGTGAAACTACTACTTGAACGGGATGGCATCCAGCCCAATAAGCCAGATAAGTTTGGCAAAACACCACTCTGGTATGCCGCTGGTAGTGGGCACGAGGGAGTGGTCAAAGCACTACTCGCACGGGGTGACGTCGGTATGGATACGCTAGATGACTCACTCTCATGGGCTGCTACCGAGGGGCATAAGGGTGTGGTGAAATTACTACTTCATAGGGATGGCTTCAACACCGGCGAGCCTGGCGGGGTTGGCAAAAACCCACTCTTGTTGGCTGCCCAGAATGGGCGCAAGGCACTGGTCCAAATATTACTCGAATTTGGCATCGATCCCGACAGCCCGGATGAGTGCAGTCGGACGCCACTCTCAAAGGCAGCCGAGAATGGGCGTGAGGAAGTCGTCAAAATCCTTCTCAGAGCTGGCAACGTCAACCCTGACAAACCAGATAAGGACGGGCAAAGCCCACTCTGGTGGGCCGCTCACAACGGACACGAAGGAGTGGTGAGATTACTACTCGAACAAGAAGGGGTTAGCAAGGGCAAGCTGAACCAGTATGGACAATCGCCACTCTCAATCGCTACCACGAATGGCCACGTGGGAGTGATATCCCTACTACAGCCTCTAGCAGATACCGGCCACAGAAATACCTAAGCCTGAGAAGGCATTGTCCTCGTTGCCCCCTTCCGATATTGCTAATTGCCGACTGTGGCTCCCACAATTTCCACTACGGCTCCAATAACTATTTTTCGCTGCAGCCGCCTCTCTACTCACCCCATTAAACCTTTTTTCCTCCCTCTTAAACCCCTTCCTGATGGTAATTTCCATCTTACCTTCCTGTACCATCCTGCAACGAAAATCCACCTTAAAGTTTCTCTTTTCAATTGGTGGAAGAAAGTCACCTACAAAGGGAATGCTGATATTTATCACTTACCTATCAGACCCTCTCTCTGGATTTTTCTCCTGGGGTTGACTGTGTCGAGACTTGTAACTTTCTGTTTAAAATCCGGACATCTCTGTTATAGGAGGGTCATTGCTGTTGTATTGACATGGGCTGGTGCGGGTTAAAAGCTTTTATTATATTTATTTTAATGGTTTTCTGTTCTTGGTTGGTCATTCAGTTTTTCCCCCATCAATTGTCTCCCTTTTCTGTTACTTTCTGTTGTAAACGAGATCGTTGTTTAGATATCAAGGAAAAAAATAATTCGCACGACTGTTCCCTAGACCTGCACATTGTCATCTAACGTATTTTACCTAGTGTTGGGACGTGTCATAGTTATGGGACACTTTTACAACATAGCAACAGGATATATAAAATACTTATATCTCCATCAACACAGGCTTAATAGATTTAGAAATTGTAGGCAATAAGGACAAACCACTTGGCTATTGCCTAGCAAAAGTTGAATTAAATTCATGTCATTGTCAATGATTGAGTTCTTGATGAATAGTAAGTAGGGAAAAATATGTAGCGGTAAATTAAATGAGGTTGGAGAATTGAAAATCGCATATTCTAGAGGGCAATTTAAGGCAGCTGAAATCAATAGGTCTGGAGAATCATGCTCTCGATTTGCAAAGAAAAAGCTCTTGTATTTATTCCAAGTCGTGAATTTGAAATGTTGTAGTCAAATCTGTTCCTCACAACTGTATTTTTTTCTCCAATTACTATACAACTAAAATCAACACAATAAGCTCAAAAAAGCCCAATCCTACTTGCACAAAGCAAAAAACGTTTCTAATACAGAGGGAACAAAATTAGACTCTGAGCTCAGATGGGGAAGATTCTGGTAGTGCAAGGTTGACTAGCATGGATGAGGTAAGCAATTGTAAGGTGGTTGCTGAGGTATATTACACTGTATTAATAAGTACTATACTTTAAACTAACGACTTGGGTCCTGTAAAATTTCAATCAACTTACAACTACTTCTTAATTAAAGCTCAGACCTCCGTGTACCTGTACTAGGAAACAAAATAATTTTACCATTTTTGCTCCAGATTTGGCACCTGAATAGCTAAACATGTTTGAAATTCTTTGTTTTTATACTAAATGTATGATAGTTTCAGTACAGGTAGTCTAGTGAACCTATAATTTGACAGGTGAATTCAAGGCCCTATGGGCATTCTAAATACAAAATCTGATGTGATTCTGTGTACTTTGTATTGCTCTGTTGGTGTTTTTATATATTATATTTCTGATTTAAAAAGTGTCCCATAACTATGACATGTCCCAACACTAGGTAAAATATGTTAAGAGCTGACTAGCTATTTCGTATGTAAGATATCATGGCGATTAGTTTCCACAATGGGCATGGTTTCATAAAGAGCTTACTTTTCTGCAATGCCCACCTGTTGAACGTGGATCGTTCTGGGCTGCTCACCATTTGCATATATTCCCATGCGCGTCGGATTAGGAACCTTATCGTTCGGACCTGTTATACACTAAGTCTTCGAAAGATGTCTCACGACCATTGGCTTCATACCGCTCTCCGACATCAACCCTGCATATCTAGTGCGACAGCATCAAACCTCCATTCATCAACAATGAAACACGAACTATCATCAATAGCCGAATAACCATGGCATCCGCGGTTATGCACTCAGTATTCAGCAAGCCGGTTAACCACAACCTCGGTGTTTGGGTTTTCACCTCAGATGGGATTCGGCTCGGAAGTAGGAGAGGGCCACTATGCGGAAGAAACTAATCAAAGATATGGCACGCGCAGGAAGTGTGCTATCGAGGAAAGGTCTCATCTCATGGAGGATATAAGAAAGTCTGTTCTTCCATTTGTTCGTTTGTTTTCAGTCAGTCATCGCATTCATTTTCTATTCACTTGGTCTTTCTACCTTTTCTCCCAAGTCATTCGTTATCATACACGATTCCATTATATTTCTCTTCTTGTTTCTTTGATAATCTTTTTCTGTCCAAATTGTTTGTACAAATAAAAGTTCTGCTTCGCGAGACAACGGGAATCTCTATTCGCTGCGCATAACCTTATAGTGTTGAATACCACCCAGTTTTCCCAAGCGTCCAGTCTGTCCGTCTTCGGGACCGGACGGGAAAGACTGCAGTCCCTGAAAGGGCGCCAGGGACGGACGGGTATCTTGGCGTCCGTCCGGACAACAGTCTGGGACGAACTGGCGGGGACTGCAGGTGTCTCAGGTGGCGCAATATTCCCGGTAACTCTGCAGGATGGGCGGGCCCTGTCGGCGACTGGCGGGCCCTACAGGTAATTAGCGAGGACTGCAGATGACGGGTGAGGACTACAGGTACGATTCGGGAGTTACCGATCTGTCGAGGACTGTAGGGCCCTACAGTCACCCTCTCAGACCGTACTCATTCCCAAAGGACGGACGCTCTTGCACTACAGCTTAAGACAGACGCCCGGGACGCCCGGGATTGCAGTCCTGGCGGTGCCTATAGGGCGGACGGGAAGCTTGGGAACACTGTGCCCACCAAGCATTAGTTCAAAGATGAAGCTGAATATCTTCCTTACTTTTTACTCTTTCCTATCGAGGAAAATTAACACCGGATGGAGTGTTTTATCTATGAAACAAACACCAATTCTACAAGCGCCGTACGAGTACAGTGTGATTAGAAATTGATGTCCGGAGAATTGCAAAGCTTTCCTTTCCAGCCTCGCCTGGGAGAGAGTCTGAGTTCGTAATACCTAGCATGAGCATCTGTCGCAACTTGAATACTCGTGCAGAAAAATGTTGGGGTGGATAAAGCTATAGAATGTCTTTCCTACCGCTCTGGTAACTTGACATCCAATTGCGCGGTGGGCTATTTGATCACTCTTGAAAAGCTAGGGAAGGATATCAGCACTCGGGTAATGGGAACTGATCCCCGAGTCAATAGTTCTCTTGCTGAGATAATTTCGCTTTATGAATAAGACTAAAAAAAAAGTGTCGGCATCCCCAGAACCTCATCCCAAAGCTCCCACCCCGAGGACGTAAGATATAAGAATGAGCTTCGTTAGACCATGCCCACAGTTGAATCCAATCGCGATCGTACCTGAGTTAACTTGCACTCACACCTCTTCTCTCTGATGTCAGGAATACTAATTGCGCTTTATATTATCTCTATATACCTAAACAGCACCCAGGTCTACATCTCAGACAGGTGGGAGAAAGCACAGGTTAAGGGGTGGCGGAAAGTCGCAAACTAACAAGGAATATAAAATGAGGATTCACAACCGAAATGCAACAAGAAAAGTGGATGGGATGAAGATACTTATAGGATGGAATGGAAATTTCAAATTTCCCCGGCTTATGTCAATATAATAGGAATAGCCCCCACTAACACTAGACTCTTAATTTCACTGGCTTAACTACATAGGGAAATCCGTAGAGAGGTTTTAAGGGGTAGGTGACAGATCTGGGCATTCCCATTGAATCTCATTTCCTTCAAACAAAGGAGACTATTAGGGCTGAGTTCCATGGCAGGCTTACAGCAGGAGGAGAGGAGACACGGGGATTACTACAAGGCGGGATTCTGCGCTGTCGGGAGGCTGAGTTGGAAGGAGAGAGAGGAAATGGCGGGGGGAGAAATTATTCTGGAATTCTTTTTTGGTTTTGCGGAATGGTTGATAGGATCCATATTCGAAGACTGTAAGGGGGGTGATGCCTCATCAACTCTGGGTCATGCTGCGACAGTGCTATCACTCCCGTGTGGCCATGCCTGACAACCCCGCCGGAATAGTACTTAGCCATGGTTATCTGGTTTGCTGGGTCGACCGTCCTACTAGAATTTCCACCACTCCCTCGGGCCCGGCGGTAGCAGCATGCCAGAGTGGTTTTTTGCCGTCACCATTTAGTTAGTTAGGTTTGACGTCGCTCGGTCCAAGCAATATCTCCACCACTCCACTGTCCCCATTCCCGGCAGCCTAACGCAGAGGCGCTAGACCACCAAAAGCCCGTGTGTTGGGATTCACATCGCTCCACCCAGTAAGACCTTCACCGCTCCCTCATACCCATTCCCTACAGCACACCAGAGTGGTGTCAGGTCGAGGGTATTTGGTTTGTCGGGGTTGATATCACCCCGCTCAAGGAGTATTCCCACCACTTCCAGGTGCCCACGACCGGCGGTCCACGTGAGAGGTGTATCACCGGTATCCATACAATCCCCTTGGTAGATATCACATGCTTCCACTACCACCTAACCAACGACAACCCCCACGACACCAACAATACATGCCCAGTGCAGACTACCAAATAGGGAAAATCTGCCTCACCAACAGCGTACAAGTTGTTTTTCTGCCTTCTGAACAGTCAAATAGCCTTGGCGCAAGTAATGTGGTGCGATTCGAGGTTTCTCGTTTCGCGTGGGCCCCCGAATATAAGCAGGATTGTTCGAGAAAAAATGTGGTTTGGAGATTGGGAGAGGGACCGGCCGAGCAAGCTTTGATCTCCTGCGAATTCGGACCGTTTAAACAGATTTCGGGAGTTCTATTAAAAGGTTAGGATGGGCCAGGAGGCAGTCGGAGGACGCTCACGGCACTCTCCGGAACTTGGCTTGCGCATCGACAGAAACAACCCTAATCTTCCGTAGTACTCTAAGAATAAGAGCTCGATCCCATATCTCAAAACGTATGAGAAGGCAGAATATCAAGTCTGCGAATGAGGCTCAATATTTTTGTAAGCGGAAGGGGAATGAGGTGTTGACAATTGAGATGCGCGCGCAAGGTTGTGGCTCAGCGCGACAACCACAGAGTGCCCGGTCACTCAATATAACTAGCGGAGAAAACGGGATGGAAGAATACTCGTAAGGCATGGGAATGTGGTAGATGGAGGGGAGGGGAGATTAGGAAAGGAATATTATTCACTGAGGGAGGAAGGAGGAGGGGTTGGTCGGGGGAAAGATCGGCGGAGAGGAGGAGGGAAATAAAGAGTTGGGCTAGGAAGAGGATGTGGAAGAGGAGAAACGCTTCGTCGGGGGATGGGACCCATACAAGTGCCACACCCAAGAGGAGAATTTCTAAATGCATGAGAGAGGGGAGAGGAGAAGAAAGGGAATAGTTTGGATGTTTATTTGAGTAGATTCCAGGGCATCGCAGTAGTAGGGCAGACCAGGCGACGATCGGCCCACAGAAAACCCAAGAGAATCAACAACTGAAACGAAAAAGAAAAAGAAAAGCTCAATGTGACTTTGCGGCTCAAGATAACACTGCGGGTTACCATGGTTACGTTCCGGCTCAACAAAAACAGTGTAGCACAGCATATGTTTAGGGCCTGTTTGGATGCGACAGTTCGGTTCCGTTTGCCTGCTGTAAAAACCGAAATAATAGCGAATCCCCCCAGGACGTTGGAGCCGCCTCTCCTAGTATGGTCTGTGCTCAAATGAGGGGTGAAGGAGAACCTTCTCGCTGTGTATTCTCCCCCTAATCCAAGGCCACAAATTCTGGTCGTCCTAGCGTAATCCTCAATTATTTTGGTTCCTACGGTATAAAAAGGAGCTTTTCTTTCCGTTTCAAAAAGGTGGAAACAGAGCGGCCGTTTGGCACAACAGGTATCAACCTTTCTGTTTCAAAATGGTGGCAGGAAGAATTTTTGTTGCAAGTTTTTGACGGGATAACAAATGGTGGTTTCTACAGGTCAAACAGTCGTCCCCACTTCTCCCATTTCCGCCAACAGGTCCTTAGCTAGTAGAGAGAGCAGCAAACTAGTCCGCTGATCTTCCATGTTCTACTGGGCCTAGTGTCTATTGAGATCGAACTTTTTTTCTTTCCCTCCTTCATGCTTTCTCCAGGCCCGATAATATGCTACCAAAGCTTCAACCTTAGATCTTTTGCCTAACGAGCCTCTATTCACCACAAGCCGGGTGCCTAAAATTCGTATTCTATAAGGAAACTCAACTCATTAGCACTTCCCACGGCGTGAGCTTCCACAACAAAAGACATCATTACCCGGCGTCAAATTCCTGTGTTTGATACAAGATACTTCTCTCCGACACTACCCCCTGGAGCTGCTAATTTCCCGTACCCTATTCTGTCACCCGAACACTAGTGCTCAGAATCTCTAACAGGGGTTTGCCTTTCTGGCTCCGGAGATTGTATGGGTTCATGGTGTCTTGTTTGAGCATCTGACGAGGTGCTCTCTGAAATAAATGGCTGCGGTGTAGTTATTTTCAGAGTTGAAGTGCCGCCTACCGAATTCATATTTCTTCGCAAGGAGGACCAGAAAGCGCGGACAGCACAACCTGACTTGGCCCCGGGCTCACGCCTAGAGAGAAGGCTCTAAGCGAAATTCCCGTTAAACTACCGGTACCCCCATAGTACATTCTGATCGCTCTCACGGAGGTACAGCGCCTAAGTTTTGTATGTTCCACAAGCGAGGTTTGTTGCCCCTACCTCCTGCGGAACATAAAAAACTTAGGAGCTGTACCTCCGTATACCGTAAAAACTCGAATAGAAGAAAAATGTGCTAGGACGTTGGAGTTGCCTCTCCTAGTAAGGCGCCTCGTATATTCCTTTTCTTTTGTCTCAACTGGGGCTGAGTTTGTGGTGTTTCCTCTCGCGTAGCTCAGAAGGGAAATTCCAACGTCCTAGCACATTTTTCTTCTATTCGAGTTTTTACGGTACTGTGTTTGGCATGCTAAGATCTGAGACGAGAGACCCGAGTGACATCTGATGACAGTAGGCCAACATGATTGGAGTGCCTGGGCGCAAGAATATACCAGCGCACTAGGGAAGGAGAAATAACCAGTCGTATACAGGGTACGGTGGCTTCTTTGAACTTAGAGAGCTATCATACCATAAAGGGAACTGGGTCTGCAGTGATGCCGGCTTGTTAACGGAAGTTCATATACCTCCGGGTGTGACTTGGATCGATTGATTGTAGGCTAGCGTAGTGAGGTTACTCCTAGGATTGAAGGATTTAGAAAGCCCAAGTCTATTGAGGGGGTAGTGACAGCCGTGGCCTGTGGAGTGGTTTGCGTGGCGGGGTCCATTAGGGCTAAAGGGCCCGAACCGAAATCTAAAAAGTCCGACCCTTGCGACCTAAAGGAATGTAACTCGATGTTCCTGAAACGCTTCAGTCTGAGATTGGCGATGATTAGTTTTATCGGATTCTCTGTACCTTAAGGAGTTCAGAGTTCGCGCCGAGGCTGCCGATTCACGGCGCTACGGGAGCCATATTGGAAGGGGGTTTTCAGGCTCACAAGAAAATTGAGGCGCTTATTGATTTAGAGGAGAACGGCAGAGTGGCTGCTCCTACCACCAAGACTTCCCTAGCCACACGCGTGATATTGGTTTCACAAAGTTCCTGCAACATCATCTGACAAAGTGTTGATCGCCCAGGCTGGGTGGCAGTAATATCCCCCTTTTTCACATCCTCTAGGATTCCATCACCGAGCACTACCGTACCTCATTGACCTATCTTCTACAACATCTCGAAGAGCGAGTAACAAGGAAATGTCTTGGATTCATAGCTTTCTTGCTAATTTCCTTCCTAACCCTAATTCGCCTACACACATTAACAGTTCTTTTAATACGAACGGCTCCATAAACCACAACACTAACTCTCTTAATAACAACAACCACAGTTTCAATACCAACGTTACTGTCATCGATGATAGGGCCAAAATTCTGACTTGGTTGTCCCCTCTAGAGCCCCGTTTACGCCATTCAGACCTCGAATCACGCCGGGTTAGAAACGTGGGTGACTGGGTTCCACAGACAGAGGAATTTCGAAGCTGGAAGAGCCGTGCTGATAAAGACGGGTCGCAAAAGGCGACAATATTTTGCTCCGGCAATCCTGGGGTCGGCAAGACTTACATCAGGTAAGAGAGGAGGGATCGCAGAGGGAGGATCCAACGCGAGGAATTTCTTCTGACAAATTCCAATTCTAGTTCACTTGTAATAGATACCTTGTGCGATGAGGCCGGCGAGGCTGGAGAGGATATTTCCGTGGCGTGTTTTTATTTTGACTTCGCGGCCCAAAAGGAGCAGTCCGCGGGGGGTATGTTGGGTGCTTTGTTGAAGCAGGTGGTCGGCAGTTTTAAGCAGATCCCCAAAGAAATCCTGGATGCGTTTGAGAAGCATAAGAATGTTATCGGTGGTCGGGGGCTACAGCTGCATGAGATTGTGAAGCTGTTGGGGAGCCTTTCGCTTATGCGCCCCACGTTTTTCTGCCTGGATGCCTTGGACGAATGCGCAGTACAGCATCGAGCCAAGATCCTTATTTCTCTTGGGGATATCATTAAAATTTCTCCCGCCACCCGCCTGTTCTTAACTGGGAGACCACATGTTGGCGTTGAAGTGGGAAGGCATCTACCTAGTGGAGTAGCCGTTCTATCGATAAGTCCCCGAATGGATGATATTATCCAATATATCCACACGAAACTTGCTGAAGATGCAACCTTGGATGAGATGAATGAGGGATTGGAGGCGGAAATTGTAAAGAAGATCCCGGAAACTGTGTCGGAGATGTGAGTATGATCGGTTAAATGGGAAATCCTACCAAAGATATCCGTTGACAAATATATATCTAGATTTCTATTAGTCTCTCTGAATCTCGATGCAATTCTACAGGAGACAACCATCCATCGGCGACGAGAAAGGCTCCGGATAATGACGGATGGCTCGGGCCTAGAAGATGCTTATGGCGCAACATTAGAACGGATCAAGGCTCAGGGTGGTCAGAAATGTAGACTCGGAATGACGGCTTTGATGTGGATATGCCATGCGGAGCGGCCAATGGGAGCGGAGGAGTTATGTCAGGCCTTGGCCGTGGAAATAGGAATGGCACATTGCAATGATGACAACATTCCCTCAATGCGAACAGTGTTAAGCTGTTGCCAGGGCCTTGTTGTAGTGGATAGGGAGGGATTAACTGTTCGACTCATCCACCACACGCTCCAAGAGTATTTGGCCAGTGATCGTAACCTCTTCCAGAGCCCTCATTCCACTATTGCAGAGACTTGCTTGACATATCTAAATTCGGAACACGTAATGACGCTTCCGGGCTTCCTTATTAAGCCTCAACGCCCGCCCTTCCTAGAATATTCATCTTTATACTGGGGAGCCCACCTGAAAAAGGAAATCTCGGATAGTGGGAAAACGCTCGCACTAAAACTCTTCAGCCACTACCAATGTCATATATCAATTAAGCTACTCTTGGAACACCACCTCCCCCCGTTTTCTTACCCCGGTCCTATGGACTTTTACAAGTTCACAGGACTTCACTGTGCCTCTATATTTGGGCTCGTTGATGTTATGAGGGCTCTGATAATCATGGATGGTGTCGATATAAACGGCGTGGATGAAATTGGAGCAACGCCGCTCTTATTTGCTGCTATGAGTGGATCGGTGGTAGCGGTAAAATTTCTACTCGGACGAGAAGACGTTGACCCCGATAAGGCAACTAACTCCGGTCGAACACCAATATCGTGGGCTGCTAGGAACGGAAATGAGGCAGTAGTGAAGCTGTTATTAGGATGCCAGGGTGTCACCCCCGATAAGCCAGACAGCAACTGCCGAACTCCAATATTGTGGGCTGCCATGAATGGAAATGAGGCAGTAGTGAAGCTGCTATTGGGACGCCAAGATGTCAACCCTGATAAGCCAGACAACAACGGCCAAACACCAATATCGTGGGCTGCCATGAATGGAAATCGGGCAGTAGTGAAGCTGTTACTTGGACGCGAAGACGTCAGCCCTGATAAGCCCAGACAAGTACGGTTGAAGAGCGATATCGCTGGGTGCGAGCCTTACTGTGGGTCGGGGCTTCGTCGGGTTAGCCCGGGCTCTTCATTGATTAGGTCAGGCTTGGTACGTGGGGCTGGGCTCACCATAGAGCAAGCCCGGGCTGGTTTGGGCTCGGATGTGCCAAGCCCGGGTTGCCCGGCGAACCTAGTAAATGGTTTGCCTCACATTTCTGATTTTCACGATACTTTAAGTCCTGATCACCACGGAATCCAGAATCTGAGCCAGGGTTCCGAATAGTCACCGGTCAAGTCTTGGAGGCAGGACCAGACTGGCCAGTCCTGGTTGATGTCGATGACTGGACCCGACTGACTCGTGTGGTCCGGTCTAGTTTAGACTAGTCCCGGACAAGTCTTTATAAAAGATCGCACGAGAGGCCATATTATGTAGAAAAAAGAGGGAAGCGAGAGCGAGCACAGACACGCTCTCTGATTTTAATAAAATAAATGCCATAAGAATTGTGATTACAACTAAATTTATGCTCCCGGTACGCGGTTACCCCACGGCCTTCCGGATAGGAATAGCCTAGATCCAACCCCGCCCTTCCCTCGCCGCATCTTCTTCGTATGCTACTGAAGCCCCACATTTAAGTCCTTTGCCTAACCATTCTCTGAGTTAATAATTTCAAGTTGTCTATTTAAAGTGTGCCAACTTAGCTCATCAGCACTTCGGCAGCAGGGGCTTCTATGGCATAAGACGCGATTACCCGGGGTCAAATTTTAGAGAGTAAGACACCGACCGCTCTCCGATATTGCACCCTCTGCGGTTACTCAGGATAACCTACAGTCTCATTTGGATACTAATGCCTGGAGTATTGCAGGCTTCCCCTACATGGCCAGGTGATGGAGGTGCTATTAATCGTGTGCTCGTGTGTTGGCAGGAGGAGAGGTTCTGGTGTGTATTCTCTATGGAGGTTGCTAGCTACGGTTCACCTTAAGTAGTGGAAACTCTGCTCGTACATGTGATAGCCCTATGTCTCCCCATATGCCCCATATCCGTTCTTGCCCTAGAAGGTTCCCTTGTCCACACTTTAGTGTTCCCCCACACCTGTGAGCGCTTCCGAGTCCCTTTGCTCCCGCTATCTCTGCTCTTAATATAGTGAGTAATCCACTACTGGGATTATTATGCTATCCAAAATATCGTTATCAGGCATCAAATTCCTGGGTACAGCACAGGATACTGCTGCCCATATTACACCCCACCACTGTTAATTTCCCGTACAGCATTGTATCACCCGAACGCTGATGCCCAGAATATTTCAAGGTTTTCCTTATCTGCTTGGGGGGATTATATAGGGTTGTGACTTCCGGTTTAAGCATCGGATAAGATGCCCCAGAATGAACGGGTTGCGATGGAGATAACTCCAGAGTTAGGGGCATCCCACTAAATTAATTCCCCTTCGGGGGAAGGACCAAAAAGCGTCGACACCACAACCTCCCATACCAGATTTCAATCGCCACAATACTCTAGATGTACATTAGATACCAAATTATCTAGAGAGAGTATACTTATAGCTGCGCAAGCAGTCTATAGTTAGGAATCTTGCAATTCTCACCATAAATAATATTTTACCTTGTGATATCTAACCCGGTTACTGAAAGCGAGGGGCGGCTAAAAACCTTGTCAAGATTATGCATGGCGGCATTCTTGATGCGAGTATGTAATTTTATGAGTATTCAAAGGGTACTCACGAAAGTATTGACCTCCACCTGTCCCCCCCTCCCTAACAATATGGTTGCCACTCCAGCCATGAGGGGAAATCAGTGAAGAAAATCCTAACCCTCCATTAACGGATAACTTTAGTATGGAAGAGAGCAACGTATGATATTACACAGCCTAGCTATTTTAAAGGCATTACTACAATGCCGAGACAATTAATACTCCTCACAGGATGCTGGCTGCAGAGAAAATACTTATCCTTACGCAAGTTGACCATGCCATCACTAACAGAATCTTACTCTATATAGGTGCAGGATGAGAAATGGGGAAAGAAATCTCTATCATTCGACTACAAATAGTCAAGGGTTATAAAGCATAGTTCCAAAACCATGCTCTTACAATCGGAACGGGGTGTAGGAGAATGTGAGGATACTCACAGGAGGTAGGTAAGATACGGTGACAGGCGTTATCGTATTCAACGTCACCTCCTGCCATACCTAACCCCACTTGACACCTAACAGTAGGCCAAGCTGATAGGGCCTTGGGATCATGAGATATCAGAATGGTTCTGCATCCCCCGAGGGGGCAGGGGATCATAATGTATCAAGGCAACGTAGCAAGTTGCTTTAGGGTTCCAGGAGTTTTGGGAGTTTTGGGAGTTGGTCCGAAGATATGTATCATATGGCTTGCTTTTGGCAAGGAAAGAGTAGTGTTCTCTATCACTTTCCTCCCTTGGCTGGTTGTGCTGAGAGTCTATTGTAGTATTCCCAGAAGTCGGGCCCGTCCGTCAGAGTAGAGTGGAACATACTACAAGAGGAACTATGCCGGGAAAGGCGGCGACCGGATGGACTGCAGGGGACTATGGTCCTAGCGCCCGGACCTCCAGTACTAGCCCAAGCTGAAATCATACACCTCCGAACAAATCATTATAGCATCATGAGACATCACTCCTGATTTCCCTTACATTCCCTGTTGAGACTGTTGTTGATTGAGAGAGAAACAAAGGTGGGGCATCCCCGGCTATCTACACAGGAAAGCACCAGCCACAATTTCCCAGGTTCACGCGGCCTCGCCCACCACTTTACCGGCTGACCTACTCCCTTGTAGTCGACAGTGCTGGATATGGAAGGACCCTCCAACATTCCCCCACAGTCCACTATCCCCGCACTCAAGAGTGAAACAAGCATCCTTGAATCCAGAACTCAGAAAACTAACATTCAAACATATTCCGTTCTCAGCCTGTCTTTCCCCACGATAACATTCGTCGCGCCCCTCCTCTCTCCATCTAACCTCCCCTGATCTGTTCCCTTCCATTCCCTCCGTTCACCTCTCTTCCATTCTCAATCCTTCACTTTTTCTGCTCTTCACTTTACCATGACTTCTTCACTTCGCACCCAGCTCCTATTTATTACCTTCAGCGATTTCCAGATTATTCTAGCTTGCCCCTTGTTTGAGAAGTAATGAATTCCAGATATGTTACCGGCTCTTGATGCGCCAAGCTCATGCTCTCAGTCACATCACAAAGCGTCAGTGATTCAAAATAGGATCACTGGTCTATTGTAATCGCACTTCCACCCTTATTCTTGAGTACTTTCGTGAGGCTCCAGCAGAAGCATTAGGGAGAAAGGATGCTATCATTCTTCTAACACATGAATGCTAGTTTCTTGTATCTTGAGTCCTATTGTTGACCAAGGAACTAGGGACACCTCCGATAGGGTTAACAAGGGACACCCTTCTCCTGAATAACACTATAAATACCAGCTCATGCTACGAGATGATATGCTCTCTCCTTCTTCCATGCTAGTGGTTCTTTGGGCTTCGGTTCGTATAGCATGATACTTGACATGCGAAGACCTGAGATGAGATACACGAGTGACATCTGGTGATGGCTTGAAAACGTGTTTGAATATCCTAGGGCGCAGGAGCACACAAGCCGACTGAGGGAAGAGAAAGAACTAGGTGTATACGGGGTACAGTGGCTTCCTTACACTTAGAGCGCTATCATGTGATAGAGGGAATTAGGTCGGCAGTGTTGCAGGCCTGTTAACGGAGGCTTTTAGACCTCCGGGTAGAACATGAATCAACCGATCGTTTATTGATATAGTGGGGTTACTGCTATGATTAAGATTAAGGAATTTAGAAATATCAAGTCTGGGGTTGTGGTGAAAACTATTGTCTGTGGAGTGGTTTTGTTTGTGCGGCAGGGTCCATTATGGTCAAAGGGCCGAAGCCGACATATGAAAAGTCCAATCGGAGAAACCTATAAATACTCCCCTGTCCTTGCTATCTAAAGGAAGGTAACTCGATGTTACTAAAGTACTTCAATCTGAGATTCGTAATGATTAATTTTATCAGACTCTGTATGGGGAATTCAGAGTCTACGCCAAGGTGGCCATCCTAGGGCCCTGCGAGGTCAGCGTTGGAGGGGTTCCCACTCTCGCAAAGAAACGCAGGTGCTTATTAAGTTACTTTGGAGACGTGGAGTGGCTGTTCCTACCACTCGCCCCGCCCTAGCCACAGGCGTGATATTGGTTTCACAAAGTTCGGGAGGCATGATTGGGCCAAGCGTTCATCGCCTAGGCTGGGAAATGTGGATCGTCCCCGCTTTTCTCGCATTCTCTGGAGTTCTACCACCTAACACCACAGTACCTCATAAACCTATCTTCTACAACATTCCGAAGCTCAAAGAACGAAAAGATGTCTCAATATCGGGGCCCTTTTACCGGTAATACAAATTCTTTTATTACCACCGGCTCCCAAAACCACAACATTAACTCTCTTAATCACAACAACTACTCTTTCAATACCAATATTACTGTCACCGACGATAGGGCTGAAATCCTGACTTGGTTGTCGCCCCTCGAGCCCCGCTTGCGCCATGCAGACCTTGAATCGCGCCGGGTTAGAAACGTGGGCGACTGGGTTGTGCAGACAGAGGAATTTCGAAGCTAGAAGAGCCGCGATCAAGGTGGGTCGCAGAAGGCGACCTTGTTTTGCACCGGCAATCCGGGGGTCGGCAAAACTTACATCAGGTAAGAGGGACGATATCCGCCAAGGAGAGTACAATGCTAGTGATTTTTTCTGACAAGTTACAATTATAGTTCACTTGTAATAGATACCTTGTGTGATGAGGCCCGCGAGGCCGGAGAGGATATTTCCGTGGCGTGTTTTTATTTTGACTTCGCGGCCCAAAAGGAACAGTCCGCCGGGGGTATGTTGGGTGCTCTGCTGAAACAAGTAGTCGGCAGTTTTAAGAAAATTCCCAGAGAGATACAGGATGCTTTTGAGGAGCACAAGAAAGTCATCGGTGGTCGGGGGCTACAAATGCATGAGGTTGTGAAGCTGTTGGGGAGCCTTTCGTCTATGCGTCCCACGTTTTTCTGCTTGGATGCCCTGGACGAATGCGCAGTACTACATAGAGCCAAGATCCTTATTTCACTCGGGGAAATCATCAAAATTTCTGCAACCACCCGCCTGTTCCTAACTGGGAGACCACATGTCGGTGGTGAAGTGGGAAGGCATCTCCCTAGTGGAATCGCCGGTTTATCGATAAGTCCCCGAAAGGATGATATTATCCAATATATCCACACGAAACTTGCCGAAGACACAACAATGGATGAGATGAACGAGAGATTGGAGGCGGAAATTGTAAAGAAAATTCCGGAAACTGTCTCGGAGATGTGAGTATAATCGGTTAAATGGGAAATCCTACCCAAGATATCCGTTGACAGATATATATCTAGATTTCTATTAGTCTCTCTGAATCTAGATGCAATTCTACAGGAGACTACAATCCGTCGGCGGCGAGAAAGGCTTCGGATAATGACTGACGGCTTGGGCCTGGAAGATGCTTATGGCGCAACATTAGAACGGATCAAGGCTCAGGGTGATCAGAAATTTAGACTCGGAATGACGGCTTTGATGTGGATATGTCATTCGGAACGGCCGATGGGAGTGGAGGAGTTATGTTAGGCCTTGGCCATAGAAATAGGGTCGGCAGATTGCAACGATGACAATGTTCCCTCAATGCGGACAGTGTTAAGCTGTTGCCAAGGGCTTGTTGTTGTGGATAAGGAGGGATCAACTGTTCGACTAATCCACCACACGCTACAAGAGTATTTGACCAGTCATCGTAACCTCTTCCAGAGCCCCCATTCGACAATTGCCGAGGTCTGCTTAACATATCTAAATTCGCACTAGGTAATGGCCCTTTCGGGCTCCCGCGTTCAGAAGCCTCAACGCCCGCCCTTCCTGGAATATTCATCTTTACACTGGGGAGCCCACATGAAAAAGGAACTCTCGGATAGTGGGAAAACGCTCGCACTGAGACTCTTCGGTCAGTACCAACGCCATATATCAATTAGGCTTCTTGGAACCTACCCTCCCCTCGTTTTATCTCAATTCTCCTGGAGACATTTACAAATTCACGGGACTTCACTATGCGTCCGCATTTGGGCTCGCTGAGGTTGCGAGTGCTCTGATAATCATGGAAGGCGTTGATATAAACGGCGTAGATGAAACAACAGCTACGCCGCTCTTATGGGCCGCCAGGAATGGACATGAGGCAGTGGTAAAGTTTCTACTCGGACGGGAAGGCGTTGACCCCGATAGGTCAGGCTGGGACAACCGAACACCATTATCGTGGGCTGCCGAGAATGGACATGAGGGAGTAGCAAAGCTGTTATTGGGACGCGAAGACGTCAACCCCGATGAGCTAGATGGCTACGGCCAAACCCAAATACTCTTGGCTGCCGGGAATGGACATGAGGGAGTGGTGAAGCTGTTATTGGGACGCGACGACGTCAACCCTGATAGGCCAGACAGCTACGGCCAAACACCAATATTGCGGGCTGCCAAGAATGGGCATGAGGGAGTGGTGAAGCTGTTATTGGGGTACGGACGCGTCAACCCCGATAAGCTAGACAGCTACGGCCAAACCCCAATATTGTGGGCTGCCCAGAATGGACATGAGGCAGTGGTGAAGCTGTTATTGGGACGCGACGACGTCAACCCTGACAGGCCAGACAGCTACGGCCAAACACCAATATTGTGGGTTGCCAGGAATGGACATGAGGCAGTGGTGAAGCTGTTACTTGGACGCGAAGACGTCAACCCCGATAGGCCAGACAGGCGTGGCAACACACCTATCTTCTATGCTACCGTTTTAGGACATGAAGCAGTGGTGAAGCTGCTAAAGGAACAGAAAGACATCAACGCCGATAAGCTTGGCCTATGAGGCCTACAACACTCTCGTATCCTATTAACCAGAGTGGTCAAGGTGTCAGGGTTGGTAGCAGACTTCCAAATCCTGCCCGCATACCGGCTGATCGCAAAGATATCTAAAATCATACTTCCTTCCTATCCTCTATCCCTAATCTCCACAGCCTTCCTTGAATCAAGGATCTATCCCTTCCGACCACCTCTCCGTCTTTTTTGGCCTTTGGTTCAACTCTCCGGCATCCATTATCACCCTCTTCATTTTGCCTCTCGTCCCCCCCTTTTCTCTCTTGATAACTATGTAACTGCCATCTTTCAGGGTGATTTTCGCACCGGGCTGCTTGAGTATCTGTCCGCATGCCTCTTACAGAATGCCCTTAGCTGTCAGCCCGGGAGTAGAAAAACGACCCCGGTATAATATAAGTCGAATCGGGGTATTGTAGTCCGGAGCCATGGCTGCGGCATGAAAATTCGGCTTACTTTTTTATGTTATCTCATTCTGTCCCAGTTCCCGGTTTACAATAGATTCTCCCTTCCGTGTATTTTAACTTTGTTCTTTCTACACTCTTGTTTTCTTTTCACTTCTCGTTTCTCCCATGAGTATACATAACCAGTCATTTAGAGAGTGCATACTATACCTTAACTAACAGCTGCCTTTGCGCCGCTTTTCACGGATGCCGGATACACTTGCACATGATCATTTTACCCTATATCTATACACCCCTCACTCCCATACCCCAGATGGGAGGAGAGGAGAATAAGGAAACTGTAGAAGAGACAAATGAGCAACGAAGGTAGAGGGAGTATCCACCACCACCACAAGTGTTACGAAGGATAAATCACGTAACAGCCAAACGGTCGAACTAGACTAGTGCTAAAACTAAAGGGTAGCTGTTGGACATTGACCCGTTTTGAGCTGCTCGCCACATATACCGCAATAGTTCCCAAACTGGAGATACCACCACTACAACCCATTCCTACAATCGCTCGGTAGCAGTTTCGCTATGCTAGCTGCGTACAAGCCTTGAGTCCTGCGCTTCAACATCAGACACTGACCTACCTTTGGATGAAATGAGATGAGAATTACCGCCGCCAAAGAATAACCGTATCCTCGACCATCCACTCTACCCACGGCACTATGCTTTACTATACTTGCGGCTACTCACCTTTCACCTGGGAGGCAACTCGGGTAGGTACAAGGGAGGATGCGGAAGCAAATGAATTCGTTGGGGGATTCGGCAGACGCAGGATGCTAAAGGAGAAGGTTCTTTCACAGGAAGCATGTAAGGAAGCTGGTCCTTCTGTTTTGTTCATCCGTCCTTACATACCGAACACCCAGTCTCCTTCCACTTCATCTCCCATCTCTTTGTCAGTCATTTGTTTCTTAGTCTTTTGTTATCTTCATATTTGTTCGCACCAATAAAAGCCCTGTGTCATTCGATCATTGAGGATTAGATCCGCTGTGCTCCGCTGTGCTCCGCCGCACCTATTGTTAAAGAGTAGGTATAATCAGAAACTTCATTCGCTCATCATCAAAACTAACTAACCAAACATAAGTCAATATAGGAATAATAAAGTCATCTCAATCATTTTATCGTCTGCCACACCTATCACCTCTCTCCTTCATGCATAATCCCATTTGCCTGTGCACCTCCGTAATAATAATCCAATTCTCCAAAGCCGAGAACTCATATTGACAATAGATAGGTATGAAAGGAAAGAAGGAACAAAGTAGACCCATGATAAGAACTCCAAAAGAAATACAGGAACTATTGTCTCCCTACTAATGCCAGATTCGCTCGTTCCACTGCCGGAGGCTTTGGTGCTGGTGCCGCTACCCTTGCCACGGGAGATTGTTACCGCCGGTGTATCCCGTGTGGCAATGAGGGCGCATGGAAGTCTGGTATGGGTGGCGGGTGGGCAACAAAGAGCGCGAGGTGTGGAAAGCAAGGAAGCATGATGATCTCGTAGTCTGGGGAGCTGGGAGAGGTATATGTACCGTATCTTCTCGTATGAGTCGGAATGGCGCTAGTGAGGATTTCATTGAACTTGCCCAATCGTCACTCTCTCTATGTTTAAACTGTGGTGACTTGGAGTTCTTCGTGCCTTCCCGTTGGCTCGGTTGCCTTAGCTTGACCTTAGTTCACTTTAGCGCCGTTCCGACATATACGGGGAGTTACGGTACTGGGGGTTCACGAACCCCGCAGGAGAGAGCTATGACACCGCGCTGGCCGGGCAACCGGCTATACCTTTTTCCACCGTCCTCCGAGATGAGTCTCTAATCCTCTAAGAACTATTCCGTATGCTTTGCCTAATTGGCAATAGGTTGTTCCAACCAGCCATGAAAAAGAAAGACATAGCCAGGAACCCTTCCGTTTACCCTTCCGTCCATCCTTCCATCAATCCTTCAGTCTGGAGCAAATGAAATCACTAAAGCTATTATCCCGTCTTGTCCCCTATCTATCCGCTTTCTTTATCTCTGACGGCTATCCACTTCCGTCAACTCTGGCGAAAAGGCAGTTGAAAATTGCAGTACGAGGAAAATCCCAAGCCACACCAGTTCATACCAATTCAATAGAAATAGGCCCCGTAACGCCGGACTCTTGATTACAAGACCCGACTTATAAGAAAATCAATAGAGAAGTTTGGACGGCAGGTGGTGTGAGGCGATAGCTATGAAATAGCGCAACGATCACAATCTGGGACTAGAATAGGGCTGGAGTATATAGGAGGATCAGAAACTTTGTTCACTCGTCACTACTAAGCGATAACTCGCTAAAACACGAGTATATATGAGATATAAGGAAATCATCTCTATTGATATTCTATCGCTTCCCACACCTACTGATTTCTATCGATATCTGTCCTCACTCTTCTGCTTACTCCTGGAATAGTAATAAAAGAAATATATGGCCACAAAACTATCTCCGTAGACAATTCTAACCAAGAACAAATGCGACCGCTAAAGACATTCTTAAACTTTCACGACCAACCACAGTACACTCCACGCTTCCAGCAACTCTCACATCTATCTTTATCCGCCAACCCTGACAACCCTCCGCTTCCATGAACTCCAATGGTGATAAACACGGATACTCCCACCGCTCTCATATCCTCCAACCAAAAGGAAATGTTTAAGCTGTGCTTGAGTGGGAATGGGGGGAGGTATCAAATTGCGACAGCAGACATATTTATGGAATTGTTGTGGTCCTTGTGGAAATGGCACATAGACCATCCATTTGGAGATAGGATGGATGGCGATGCCTCCTCGGCCTCAGGTCGTGCCGGGGGTGGTAGATTCTGGGGGCTGTCGTAGGGCTGTCACTCCCGTACGGCCACGTTTGGCGGCGCACAAGAGCGGTGTCCGGCTGTGGTTATCAGGCTTTCTGGGGCTGACGTCGTCACGTCCAAGTAGTATTTCCACCGCTCCTTCGTTCCCATTCAGCCCAGCACGTAGGAGTGTTCAGCGGCGGTTATCTGGTTTGTCAGGGGTGACGTCGTCCCCCCCAGCAGCATTTTCACCACCCCTCGTGCCCATCCTTGGCAGCACAACTAAGTGGCATTCGACCGTACTAACCTGGGATGTTGAGGCCGACATCACCTCGTCCGAGTAGCATCTTCACGACCCCATTGTGCCCATTCCTAGCAGCCCAACTAAGCGGCGTTTGGCCATCTATATCATGTATATTAGGGTTAACGTTGCCCCGTCCGAGCAGCATTTTGACAACCCCCTCGTGCCCTTTCTGCGCAGCACAACAGAGTGCCGTTCGACCGTACTCACCTGGTATGTTGAGGTCGGTGTCGGCTCGTCCGAGTAGCATTTTAACCACCCCATCGTGCCCATTCTGGGCAGCCCAACTAAGTGGCGTTCGGCCATCTGTATCATATATATTGGGGTTAATGTCGTCCCGTCCGAGCAGCATTTTGACAACCCCCTCGTGCCCATTCTGCGCAGCACAACAGAGTGCCGTTCGACCGTACTGACCTGGTATGTTGAGGTCGACATCGGCTCGTCCGAGCAGCATTTTAACCACCCCATCGTGCCCATTCTGGGCAGCCCAACTAAGTGGCGTTCGGCCGGCTGTATCGCGGATATTTGGGTTAACGTCGCCCCGTCCGAGCAGTATTTTCACCACCCCCTCGTGCCCATTCTGCGCAGCACAACAGAGTGCCGTTCGGCCGTACAGACCTGGGATGTTGAGGTCGACGTCACCTCGTCCGAGTAGCATTTTCACCACCCCATCGTGCCCATTCTGGGCAGCACAACAGAGTGGCGTTCGGCCATGGACATCTGGTTTGTTGGGGTCAATGTCGTCACGCCAGAGCAGTACTTCCACCACTCCCTCGCACCCATTCTGGGCAGCACAATAAAGTGACGTTCGATTGTACCGACCTGGTATATTGGGGTTGACATCACCTCGTCCGAGTAGCATTCTCACCACCCCATCGTGTCCATTCTGGGCGGCACAACGGGGTGGTGTTTTGCCATCCATATCCAGTTTGTCAGGGCTGATGTCGTCCCGTCCGAGGAGTATTTCAACCACACCCCCGTGCCCATTATAAGCAGCCCACCTGAGAGGTGTATTACCAATGCAGTCCTCTCGATTGATATCGCAACCTTCCGCCTCCAGAAAACCAACTACAATCTCGACAATTCCAAAAAAGGATGCATAGTGTAGACCACTGAAGAGGGAAAGTTTGGCGGAATCAATAGTGGGCGAGTAGTACACCTGCGTTTCCATATTGTAGTCGCTAAATAGCTTCAGTGCAAGTATTTTAGCGCAATTCGAAAGGTCCCGCTTAGCGTGGGCTCCCCAATGCACCGAGGAATACTCAAGAAATGGTGCGCTGCGGAGATCTGGAGGGGGGCTGGCTGAAAGAGCCTTGACCTGCTGCGAATTCAGATAGCTCAAGCATGTTTCAGCCATTGTCGCGTGAGCTGCACCAAAAAGCTCGACCCGGGCCTTAAGGTGCTCTTGAAGGGTAAAGTGGATTAGCCGGACTGTGGAAGCCTTCTTATGTACCACGACAAAGCCCTTGACAACAGGATAGCAGTGTCCCAATTGAAGGTACATTGTCGGTATTTAGATTCGGCGATCCTATCTCGACTGCCAGGGCGTGACACAGTTTATCAGGGCTCAGAGGCCGCTCCGAGCGAGAGATCCACATCAAAGCAGCCATGCCAAGCCTAGATTTCTCCTCACCTTGTCCCTTTATCCGATTCAGAGTTGCGCCGTAAGCATCCCCCAACCCCAAGCCGTCTGTCATTGCGTTGAGCTTTTGTCGCCTACGGTAGATCGTGGTTTCCCGTAGGATGGCATCGATATTGAGCGAGACTAGCAGGAATCTAGATATGTATCCGTCAGTGGATAACTTAAGAGAGCCCGCCTAGTGCCGGTGCCTGTACATACATTTCAGAAATATCGTCGGGGATTTTCTTCAGGATATCTACTTCCAGGCTGCTGTTCATCGCATCCGGGATTGTGTCCTCACCCAACCTGTTATGGAGATAACTGGTGATATCATCTCGCCTAGGGGTGATGGTTACACCCGTTACTCTCCCAGCAAGACGCCTTCCGATTTCGGCCAGAATGTGCGGTCTCCCAGTCATGAATATTCGAGTGCCAGGAGACTTTTGCAGGATTTGGTCAAGCGAACCAAGAAGCTTGGCTCGATGCTCCGCCGCACACTCATCCAGAGCGTCAATGCAGATAAATATTCGTTTTTCGGAAGAGACAGTCTGCAGCATCTTCACAATATCCGAAATTCGTGGTGCCCGTCCACCAATGGCCACCTTCTGGTCTTCATAGACTTTCACTATTTCCTCCGGTACCTCTCGCAGCCCGCCCACAACCTGCTTCAGCAAGGCACCCAGCATACTCGTCGACGACTGGTCTTTTCGGGCGGCGAAGTCGAAGTAAAAGCATGCAACGGTGATATTTTTCTGGCCGGGCTGATCGCATAAGGTGTCTATAACCAATGAACTAAAATCACGGCTGGTCAGCACTTGCCCTTCTCCCTCCACCCCCGCTAGGAGTCTTTGATGTGGGGTTGGAACAACCCATTGCCAATGGGGCAAAGCGCACAGTCTTGCTCGGGGGTGGTAGAAAACAGCTTAGTCTAAGTCGACGCGTCCTTCCCCTGGGGCCATAGCTCCAGCCCATATAGGGCCACTGCACTCCCGGGAGTTGGAGACCTCCAAGCTCGCTACAAGTCGTATTCTCGTCTCCAAGCTCGCTACAGCTCGCGTTCTTTGTTTTTCAAGAATATTATCTATTCTTTTATTTTTATTTTTATTTTTATTCCTATTTGTTTTTACATTTCAAACTTGCACCCATGCCCAGGAGAAGGGGTTCTATGCATGGGACAGGAGCACCTTTCAGGGGCACTCCCGGGAGAGGCAGCCTCAGAAGCACTCCCGGAAGAGAAAGCCACACCACGAGTAGGACTCGCGGGAGTCAAAGCCACACTCAGGCTGGCACTCCCGGGAGTCAAAGCCACACTATGAGTAGGACTCCTGGGAGTCAAAGCCACACTACCCTTAGGACTCCTGGGAGACAAAGCCACACCAGGACACCAGGGACCCTGGAAGTCGGAAGGATCAAGAAAAGCACATGCAGCCGCACATGGCGCCAAGCTTCAAGCACTCATAGCCATGATCCAACTCCTACCAACACCACCACCGGTTCTTCAGGTTGCGAAAGTGCAGACGAAGAAGGAACCAACTATAGAATCTCATCTGACAATAATAGCCCCCTCCCCACTCCCGAGCCACAAACGAGTACCCGACTAGCGCAATCGGAAACCTCAGTCATTCTGAGCATGGAAGATGCAATACGACATTCCCATTCTCACCCAGAACCAGCCCTAAGACTCAATAATATCCACCCGCTTCTTCAGTCACACGAGCAGGAAATTGTTAACCAGGTAGTCACCCAACTTAATATGCACGAACCCCCAGCTCCACCACCAACTCCAATCAACAGGCGCACAGCAGCCCATCCTCCTATACAAGTCCCATCCCGAAACTTGACCAGCATGAGAATTACAGAGCTTGAAAACAGGCTAGCGGAACTGCGCACGGCACAGGACTTAGAACAAGCTGAGCCAATAGGGGAGGAACCAAGAGCACTTCAAGTGGGTACGTATAACCCTACCTAATCTTTCTCAAGAGATATGCGGAGAACATATCTTGCATTCCCGAATCGGTCGAATCACTCTTTCCTAGTGTGGAGTGTAGTACACTTGCTCAGATAATCGAGAATCGCTTCAAACCGACAAATATCTACCCGCTATTAGCAACAGAGAAGGAACGCGCAGAATCTCAGCGGACAATCAACATGGGCGGAGTTGAGTTCGAACAAACAGAGAGGGATGCCTAGGAAAGTGAATACAAGATAAGCGGATTCTGTAAAGCTTGGGCAGCCTACAGCGGAATCCTAGTAACACTAGCACCATAGGCACTACAGGGAGAAGTGGCTACGGCACTATTCATCTATACCATGAACCTCTATTACCTTTTCGAAAAATACACATGGGATGGGGTAAAGGCATATTACTTTCAATTCCACAGTAAACGAGACGCAGGAGGGAACAGTATATACTATCCCAACGACTGGCAGCAAATTGATAGCGCACTCATCGCATCAAAGTGCTTCGCTCACCCCCATATCATGTGACAGCCATGGCCAACGAACCAGAACCACTCAGCCTCCTTCCCACGCAAGGGTTACGAGCTACCAATTCGAGAAAGTCACCCGGTTTCTTCCTTCCCACAAGGTAGCTCTACTCCAACCATGTGCTACGGACCACCGGATCTGTTGCGGGGTAGCTAACAGGGTAGAATTCCGCACTAACTAGGCTGAGGATATTTGAGACAAATGATAATAGTCAGGAAGGCTCGTAGGTAATAGTTTCGTAAAGGTCAAGTAATAAACTGTAGTCAAATATCAAAGAGTTAAAATATAACTCGCTAACTTGTTTATATTGTTAAGGTCTCTTTTCCGTTGCTTGATGATTCAACAACCGCGAGAGAGGCCTCTATTTATACTAATGTTCATGCGACTTCGACTTCTCTAGTTAAGAAGTATCTTCTTAACAATTCAGTTCGTCAGAACAAAGTGCGAACACCGTTTGACCCTAAAAGCTTGCCCAGCTTGACTCAGAGAATCTCCTGAACTGTTATTTCATCTGAGGGTGTCCCCACTCCACCAGTAGACAGTCTTCGATCTCTTTGTCATAATAGACTATAAATGAATATGCGGCCCAAATGCCTACATACCAATAGTAATATGGAATATAGAGTGATCAGTTCTGATATCCAGCTATCAATGCATTATGCAGCCAACGCATATGCAACTAGAAAATGAGAGGAGTAGTATTCTCTAAACATCATTCCAATCAGTTAAACATATTTTGAAACATGCTCTCATTTAGTATTCCGAGTCGTCTTCCAGATGCCTCTGTGAAGCTCATAACGCCGGGAGCTTGGGTTCGAATATATGGTCATCTTATGAAGCCATATATCTCGCTCTTAATTATTAGGTAAGCTATTCCCGCTAGGGTAATAGGATCGCCAGGGTAACTCATACAGCCCTAGTCACTCTACCACTACTGTTGCTCTTTCAGGCAACCGAACTGGCCAAACTACCACTCACGTATGCCGAAATTGGAACTACTGTGAGTGCCAGTCCCTATACTGCCGGCATCATCATATTTGCATTACTTGTGGTAGCAACCATAAGGCTGCACAATGCACTCAGGGAATCATGGCCCACTCTCACCCGGTCCGCTCGGGCCCCCATACACGCTAGCTGCGCTACTGCTTTTAACATCATTCATGTCCTTCCTCTCTTTCTTCTACTTTTTCTCATTACTTACACTCACACCATACTCAATCTACTATATTAAGCTTACTTCTCTTAATAACTATATATCATACTAGTTACAATAGCTGTGATACCAGACACATACTATCTTAGTTCTCCACGCATCCTGGTCAGCAGACCACCCTCCACAGTCAGCAGACTACCTTCTCCAGTCAGCAGACTACCCTCCCGAGTCAGCAGGCCAGCTCAAGTACTGTTACGGGGTAGCCAACACGGTAGGATTCCGGCCTAACTAGGCCGGAGATATTCGAGTCAACGGAATATAGGTCAGGAAGGCTCAAGAAGAATTGTTCGATAAAGTAATAGAAGACTATCGTAATAACTTATAATATTGTTAAGGTCTCTTCTCCGTTGCTTGATGTTGTTCTCAACCATCGGGGAGAGCCCTACTATTTATACTAATGTTCACGCTACTTGGGCTTCTCTAGTAAAGAAGTATCTTTCTAAGAATTCAGTTTGTCAGAACAAAGTGCGAACACTGTTTGACCCTGAATCTTGCTCAGCTTGACTTTGAGAGTCTCCCGACTGCTATTTCTTCTGAGGGTGTCCCCACTCCACCAGTAGCCAGTCTTCGATCTCTTCGTCCTGATAGACTAAAATGGAATATGCAGTCTAAATGCCTACATACCAATAGTATCATGAGTATGGAGTGATCAAGTCCAATACACATCTATCAATGCATAATGCGTATGCATTAGTAAGAGTAGAGAACTGGTTCTCTAATCATCGTTCCAATCAGTTAGCCATATCTTGAAACGTGAACTCTTTGAGGTTCCTGAGTAGTCTCCCAGATGCCTCCGGGAAGTCCCTTCTCAGGAAGCTTGGGTTCGGATATATGCTCTCCCCTATGGTGGCATATACCTCGCGCATAATTATGCAAGCTATTCCCGCTAGGGTAATATTAGCTCCCACCAAAGGGGTTTGTCCTCAAACTCCTTATAGTACATGTATAGCGATAAACATAAACTCCTTTTAGTACTCTACTAGGTAGGGTAAAAAACCTTCCGCGTTTACTTGGCCACGGCAGGAAAACCTTTCCTAGT